>Ga0302325_10000122_pt1 | contig 225940 bp, 194 predicted proteins | sample Palsa_T0_2_FD_201948 | JGI IMG/M metagenome (GOLD analysis project Ga0302325, IMG submission 201948) | Peat permafrost microbial communities from Stordalen Mire near Abisko, Sweden - Palsa_T0_2 | ecosystem: Environmental > Terrestrial > Soil > Palsa > Peat permafrost | place: Sweden: Abisko...
GGTCGATCACCAGCTGCACGTTGTCGCCCGGCATCACCATCTCCACCCCCGCCGGCAGCTCCGCCACCCCCGTCACGTCCGTCGTGCGGAAGTAGAACTGCGGACGGTAGCCCTTGAAGAACGGCGTGTGACGGCCGCCCTCTTCCTTGCTCAGCACATACACTTCGCTCTTGAAGTTGGTGTGCGGCGTGATCGATGCCGGCTTGGCCAGCACCATCCCCCGCTCCACATCTTCCTTCGGCGTGCCGCGCAAAAGAATTCCGGCGTTGTCTCCGGCCATGCCCTCGTCGAGCTGCTTCTTGAACATCTCGACACCCGTACACACCGTCGTGCGCGTCTCGCGGAATCCGACAATCTCCACGTTCTCGCCCACCTTCACCTTGCCGCGCTCGATACGGCCCGTCACCACGGTGCCGCGTCCCGAGATCGAGAAGATGTCTTCAATCGGCATCAGGAACGGCTGATCCACGTCGCGCTTCGGCTGCGGCACGTTCTTGTCCACCGCATCCATCAGCTCGTCGATCTTCGCCTCCCACTGCGCTTCGCCGTTCAACGCGCCCAGAGCAGACCCGCGAATTACCGGCACGTCGTCGCCCGGAAACTGGTACTTGGTCAGCAGCTCGCGAACTTCCATCTCCACCAGGTCAATCAGCTCCAGATCCTCGACCGCGTCGCACTTGTTCAGAAACACCACGATGTAGGGCACACCGACTTGGCGCGCCAAGAGCACGTGTTCCTTGGTCTGCGGCATCGGTCCATCGGTCGCAGCAACCACCAGAATTGCGCCGTCCATCTGCGCCGCGCCCGTGATCATGTTCTTGATGTAGTCGGCGTGGCCCGGGCAATCCACGTGCGCATAGTGCCGGTTCGCCGTCTCATACTCCACGTGCGCCGTCGCGATCGTGATGCCGCGCTCCCGCTCTTCCGGCGCATTATCAATCGAATCAAACGACCGGAACTGGATCTTCGGGTTGTGCTTCGACAACACCTTCGTGATCGCCGCCGTCAACGTCGTCTTGCCGTGATCGATGTGCCCGATCGTACCCACGTTCACATGCGGCTTCGTACGATCAAATTTTTCCTTCGCCATAAAAGCCTCGAATCCCTCTCCCGGCTTGAACTGCCTGGCTTGTACTGCCTGTTTCACCTCGGGGCGCCGGCAATCCGGCTCCAGCCCCAAAAACCAGTTCTCAGTTTTCAGCCGTCAGTATTCAGCTTCGTCCTGCTCATCCCTGCTGCAACGGCTCAATCTGCCACCGTCCAAACTGACCACTGATCCCTGACACCTGACAACTCGAATCACTTGCCTTGCGCCCTGCCGATAATCTCGTCAGCGATCATCCGCGGCGCCTCTTCGTAGCGCGCAAACTGCATTGAATACGACGCGCGGCCCTGCGTGGACGAACGAATTTCGTTCACGTAGCCGAACATCTCCTTCAGCGGCACCATCGCCTTGATCACCTGCGATCCCGCCGCGTGCTCCATACCCTCAATCCGCCCGCGCCGCGAGTTGATGTCGCCGATGATCACACCCATGAACTCCTCGGGCACCGTGACCTCAACCGCCATCACCGGCTCGAGCAGCACCGGCGAAGCCCGGCGCGCCGCTTCTTTGAACGCGATCGAGCCGGCGAACTTGAATGCCATCTCGTTCGAGTCCACTTCGTGGTAGCTGCCGTCAAACAGCGTCACCTTCACGTCCACGATCGGGTAACCGGCCAGAATGCCCAGCTCCAATGCACCCTGCACGCCCTGATCGATGGGCTTGATGTATTCCTTGGGCACCACGCCGCCCTTGATCCCGTTGATAAACTCGTAGCCCTTGCCCGGCTCATTGGGCTCGATGCGCAGCCAGCAGTGACCGTAGTTGCCTGAGCCGCCGGTCTGCCGGATGTACTTGCCCTCGGCCTCAGCCTGCTTGCGAATCGTCTCGCGGAAGGCAACTTTGGGCTCGCCGACGTTGGCTTCCACCTTGTGCTCGCGCTTCATGCGGTCGACGAGGATCTCGAGGTGCAGCTCGCCCATCCCGCTGATGATCGTCTGTCCCGAGTCTTCATCGGTATGCACCTTGAAGGTCGGATCTTCGTCGGCCAGTCTTGACAGGGCGATGCCCATCTTCTCCTGGTCGGCCTTGGTCTTCGGTTCAATTGCCACTGAGATCACCGGCTCGGGAAAGGTGATCGCGCCGAGCGCGATCGGATGATCGGGATTGCAAAGCGTGTCGCCCGTCTTCAGGTCTTTCAAGCCCACGGTGGCGCAGATGTCGCCGGCCAGAATCTCCGTAATGTCTTCGCGCTTGTTGGCGTGCATCTTCACCAGGCGCCCCACGCGCTCCGTCTTGCCGGTGCGCGGATTCATCACCGTATCGCCGGTCTTGAGTGAGCCCGAGTAGACGCGAATGAACGAGAGCTTGCCAAACTGATCGTTGATCAGTTTGAAAGCCAGCGCCGCCAGCGGTTCGCCGTCCTCCGGTTTGCGCACTTCGATCTTGGAGTGATCGTACGGATCGATGCCCTCAACCGGCGGCTTGTCAAGCGGGCTGGGCAAGTAGTCGACGACCGCGTCCAGCAACGTCTGCACACCTTTATTCTTGAAAGCGCTTCCACAGATCACCGGAAAGACCTTCAGGTCGATCGTCGCTTGGCGAATGCCCGCCTTGAGCTCGGCAACCGTCGGCGTCTCGCCCTCGAGAAACTTCTCGAGCAGCACATCGTCGGTCTCGGCGATCACTTCGATCAGCTGCATGCGGAAGGCTTCGGCCTTCTTCTGCAGCTCGGCAGGAACCGGCTCGATGGAAAACTCGGCGCCCATCGTCTCGTCGTGCCACACCACCGCCTTCATCTCGATCAGGTCAACCACACCCTTAAAGTTCGCCTCGGCGCCAATGGGAATCTGCAGCGCCACCGGCCGCGCGCCCAGCCGCTTGCGAATGGTCTCGAGAACGTGCTCGAAGTCGGCGCCGTTCTTGTCCATCTTGTTCACGAAACAAATGCGCGGAACCTTGTACTTGTCGCCCTGCCGCCAAACCGTCTCGGTCTGCGGCTGTACGCCGGAAACCGAATCGAACAGCGCCACCGCGCCATCGAGCACGCGCAGCGAGCGCTCCACCTCGGCGGTAAAGTCCACGTGGCCGGGCGTGTCGATAATATTGATGCGCACATCGCGCCAGGTGCAGGTCGTCGCGGCCGAAGTAATCGTGATGCCGCGCTCCTGCTCCTGCTCCATGTAATCCATCGTCGCAGTGCCCTCATGCACTTCGCCGATACGGTGCGTGATGCCCGTATAAAAAAGGATGCGCTCCGTCGCCGTCGTCTTTCCGGCGTCGATATGCGCCATGATGCCGATGTTGCGGCAGCGATTGAGAGGTACGGTGCGAGCCACGATGCAACTTCCTTGCGGGATCTCTTCCCCGCCGTTTATTCAACAATCCAAAAATCCGGGGTGCCCCACGTCTCGATTTTGAGACCTGGGAAACCTCAATTCAGCCGGCGCAACCCTACCAGCGATAGTGCGCAAAAGCCTTGTTCGCCTCGGCCATGCGGTGCACATCTTCCTTCTTCTTCATGGCCGCGCCGCGCCCGTTCGCAGCGTCCAGCAGCTCGTTCGAGAGCTTGTCAGTCATGCCCTTCTCGCCGCGGCTGCGCCCAAAGGTGATCAGCCACCGAATCGCCAGCGATGTCCGGCGGTCAGGACCCACCTCGATCGGGACCTGATAGTTGGCGCCGCCCACACGCCGCGTCTTTACTTCGAGCAGCGGCTTGCAGTTCTCGACGGCCTTCTTGAAGAGCTTGAGCGCGTCATCGCCGCCGCCCTTTTCCTCCAGGTTCTTCATCGCCTGGTAGAAGATGGACTGCGCGGTCGATTTCTTGCCGCCCCACATCATCGAGTTCACAAACTTGGTCACCAGCGTCGACCCGTACACCGGGTCCGGCGCAACTTCCCGCTTCGCAATGTGCCCTTTTCTCGGCATAATTCCTCAAAATTCAGCTACTCGCTTCAAATCTCCAGCTTCCAGATCCATCCTGCTGACCAAAACCGCATCGCCTGCTCCAGCAAGGAAAGCCAGAAGCTGGGAGCTAGAACCTGCTTCACTACTTCTTAGCTGCGCCGCCCTTTGCCGCCGCTGCGCCGCCCTTGACCCGCTTGGTGCCGTATTTTGACCGGCTCTGGTTGCGCCCGGCCACACCCACTGAATCGAGCGTTCCGCGCACCACGTGATACCGCACGCCCGGCAGATCCTTCACGCGGCCTCCGCGGATCAGCACAATCGAGTGCTCCTGCAGGTTATGGCCGATTCCGGGAATGTAGGTCGTGACCTCGATCCCGTTGGTCAGCCGCACCCGAGCCACCTTGCGCAAAGCCGAATTCGGCTTCTTGGGCGTCTGCGTATACACCCGCGTGCACACGCCGCGCCGCTGTGGCGAAGCCTGCAGCGCAGGCGATGCCGTCTTGTAACGGGGGGCCGTGCGCCCCTTGCGAACAAGCTGATTAAACGTAGGCAAACCGCAACTCCTTACCCTTCACAAGCACTCAAGACTCATCTCGCAGCCGCGCGCAAAGCCCTTTGGGCCGCTCGAGCCTGCCACGGCACTTCAGCCGCGCGCACGCACGAAAGCCCTAATGGTTACTGCTTCGCGTCTGCCTTCGTTCCACTCTCAGACGAGAAACGGGACGGTGGCCGGTCGTCCGCCCAAGAAACTTATCTTGACGCGGAGCCAACTCCGTTTCGCCGCTTCCGGCCCGCATAGCCCTCCAAGGTGGGGAACGCGCGGGCGCCGATGCGATTATTCCCTGCCCTCCGCAAGAAGAGAGCCACTCCGGGAACCTGTCTGGCCGGTCAACCGCCCCTGGCCGGGAAATCCAGAGCTCTTACCGCTCAGCTCTGTTTCCTACGCCTTCCGCCCTGCGCAATACCGTACACGCGCACGAGAGACGGCGTTCTTGCGAACCTTTCTAAAGTAACAAAAAAGCGGATTCGAGTCAACGATTCAAACGGGCGAAATAGCTGACTTCGGTCCCGATCCCGCCTCTTCCCGCACAATCTGGCCGTCCCGCATATGCAAGATCCGGCCGGCAATGGCTGCTGCCTCGGGATTGTGGGTAATCATGAGCGTCGTCTGCCCCAGCTCCCGGTTCGACCGCGCGAGCATCTCGAGCACCGCGTCCGAGTTCTTCGTATCGAGATTCCCGGTCGGCTCGTCCGCCAGCACGATCGCCGGTCTCGTGATCAGCGCCCGCGCAATCGCCACCCGCTGCTGCTCCCCGCCGCTCAATTCGCTCGGCCTGTGGTCCAGCCGCCCCTTGATCGAGAGCAATTCGCTCAAATGATCCAGATACTTGCGGTCCATCGGCACCCCATTCGGGCCCGAGCCGCGCCCGCTCACCTCGTAAGCAATCTCGATGTTGCCCATCGCCGAGAGCGTCGGCAGCAGATTGAACTTCTGGAAGACGAAACCAATCCGGTGTTTCCGCAGCCGAGTCCGCTCGGCATCGTTCAGCGAAGCAAAATCGACGCCGTCGATCACCACCCGGCCCTCGGTCGCCCGCGTCAGCCCGCCCAGCAGGTAAAACAGCGTCGACTTCCCGGATCCCGACGGCCCCACAATGGCCACAAACTCGCCCGGCTCAACGGCCATTGAAATCCCGCGCACCGCCGCTACTTCAATGCGGCCTGCGGCGTAAACCTTGGTCAAATTTTCAGCCAGAATAATGTAGTTCGATGATCCCTGCGGCACCTCGTCATTGTAAATGCGGGCCGCGGGGCATCATCGAAGACGCTTCAGCGATCCTCGGCTTCTTCGCCACCAAGTCTTCTTCCTGAGGTCTGCCTTCGCCCTCTTAAGGAGGTCAATTGATCAACTTCTTACGCAATTCCTTTTTTGAATGCTGATCAATCTCCGTCACGGGAACGAGAACCTTCCCCGCTCCACTCGGAACATTAGGTCGATCTGCTTTAGGCCAGGAATAGAAAAGCCTGTTCTGCTTCACATTGGCAACAATAAGAAAACCCGGTACGTTTGAGCCGACCAATCGGCGGTAAAGACCTTTGTCAATTGCAAAGGAAGATGAGATATCTCGATCCGTTCCCTTCACTTCGACGCCGAAAGTATTCACGCCGCCCTTCGGGTTGTTGAAGCTCACGAGAAAATCGAATCCAAAATCCTCCGTTGGCCGGGCTAGAAATTTGGGCTTAAGGTCCTGAAGAAAGAGCTCGGCCATTAACTCGCTTCGCCTTCCGATAAGTCCTGCGTATGAGTTCGTCTCTGTCATGCGAATGCCGATGCGCTCGGTTTGTGACCTTGCGACTGCCAAAACGTCCTCACTTCATTATGCAATACTCTCAAATTCTCGCTGGTCAGTTCGTACTTGGTCGGTATCCGAGTCATCGCCTGAACTGGCGTCCCCTGGTGAACTGACCGGACAAAAACTCGCTCCGATGGTTCATGGACGCCGAAAATATAAGTTGGTCCAGGAATCTTCAAAAGGCGCTGAATGTCTTTCTTCTTCGCAGAGATTCCAATTGTGCTGGCTTTCTTGGCCAACTTGCCGCCCGTGGCTTTCGCCTGCGCAAAAAAGTATGGCGTGCGTCCGGCGACATTGAGCAACTCAACGTAGTAATCAATCGCCGGCCATTTGTCGCCCAGGAATCCGGGTCTGAACAAGGGCCTGGGGAAGTTCTTGTAATCCGTCAAACGAACTTCAAAGATCGCCTCACCCCGAGAACCTTTAATATCATTTAGTTCGGCTGTCATGAGTTGGCTTGCAGCATAGCACGAGTCGAGACCTGAAACTCCTCACGAGAGATCATCTCAATCGCGGTTTGGATTCGCGACAATCTGCACTAAAATGGTCCGGAACCAATCTCTACCGCAGGATTTCCCGCCCATGGCCCCCGATCTCAAAACTTCTCTCGTCGCCTCCATCGAGTCCGCCGCCGAAAAAGCCGGTCTCGTGCTCGTCTCTGTCAGCCAGGGCGCCGATTTCAATGGCCGCCCCACCGCTGTCTTCAACCTCGGCCTGCCCCCCGACGGCAACACGGACGCCATCGCCCGATCGCTCCGCCTCGAGCTCAGCGAGAACTTCGACTTCGATCGGCCCAATCTCCTGCCCGAAATGGAAGCCCACCTCGCCGCCGAAGCCAAGCGCCTGCGCAATCCGCGCCCCGAGTGCTACGTCACCCTCGGCGGCCTGCCGCTCGCCTTCGGCAAATTCCAGTGGCCCTTCCACCAGTCCACCTCCGGCGCCGACACCCACATCGTCCACGGCGAAATCCAGCTCGCCGACGGCGGCACGCACAACCTCCACGCCAAACTCGCCGCCAGCGTCACTCTCACCTTCGCCGAGATCGTGCCCGCCATGGAGCAGCCCTACGCCGAAACCTTCGTCTACAACGCCGTCCGCAAAACCATCGATATGGGCCAACTCGAGTTTGTGAAATCCGGCAACCGCCAGCCCGTCCCCATCACCACGCGCTACTACAGCCGCTGGCAAAAGAAGTTCATATTCACCGAAACCGACGACCAGGAGCGCATGCGCTACCTTCTCATTAAGGTCTACTGGCTCTCGGGAGTGCTGGGCGAAAATAAACCAGTTTGGATCGCCGACCCGCGCGACGCGCAGTATCTCAATACCAGCGAAGCTGAACTGCTGCGCATGGCCGGCGATGAAGCCGGAGAAGGGCTGCTGGTTCTGGACGGCGAGTTCGCCGCCGCCACGCCCGCGCTCATGGCCCGCGCCGCCGAGTATCAGGCTGCGCTCGACGCCGCCCTCGACTTCACCAAGCCCAAGTTCAACGAGTCCATGCGCTCCGGCCAGGCGAACATGTAGCGCTCAAGCCAGCGCTTGTCCACACCCCGTGCAAAACCTCGCCCCCGGTGGGTTCGTCTTCCCGCAACTTGCGCACGCCGTCAGCGATGCCACCGGCGCCACCATCGCCTGTGGCCGCGCTCCTCCAGCGAATACCGGCTCACCCCACGCCGGAATCGCAATCCCCAGCGCCGCCGCAATCCCCGCCGCTTGAATCGCATTGAACTCGCGCACCCGCTCCGGCATGAAGAAGCACTCCACAAACCCGAGAATCGCCGGAATCCCGCTCCAGAAAAAGCACGCGTAAAGAATCCCCAGCCCCGTCCGCCGGAGATAGAAATGATGTGCGCCAAAGGTGCCCAGAAACAGCGCCAGCAGAATTCCCACCACCTCATCGCGCCGCGCCGACTCGAACTGCTGATAAAAAATCGCCTGCGGGTTGGGATAGGTGTAAGTACTCATGGCATTCTCCTTCTGCTGTCACATCAGAATACGCATGTAGGGGAAGTAGGGTTCCAGCCATATCCCCTCGAATTCGCTGACGCTGCTTGTCCCGCTCTGCTTTAGCATCGATTTAGCATGAACGCTCCCGTTGCCAACGCATCCTCAAGCGGCGCCTTTCTCCTCGGCGGCGATCTCCCCGTCAACCGTCTCGGCTATGGCACCATGCGCCTCGTGGGCGATGGCGCATGGGGCGAGCCCAGCGATCCCACCGAATGCCGCCGCATTCTGCGGCGCGCCGTCGAGCTCGGCGTCACGCTCATTGACACCGCCGACGCCTACGGCCCCGAAATCGCCGAGCGGCTTATTGGTGAAGCTTTGGCGCCCTACGCAGATGGCGTCGTCATCGCCACCAAGGGCGGCATCACCCGCCAGGGCCCCGCAAAAACGGAGTACGTTGGCCGCGCCGGCTACCTCATCCAATGCGTCGAAATGAGCCTGCGCCGCCTCAAGCTCGAGCGCATCGATCTCTACCAACTGCACAGAATCGACCCGCGCACGCCGCTCGAGGAATCTCTCGGCGCGCTCAAGCGCATGCAGGAAGCAGGGAAGATCCGCCACATCGGCTTGAGCGAAGTCACGCCCGCCGAGATCGAAGAGGCCGAAAAGATCGTTCCCATCGTCTCCATCCAGAATCGCTACTCGCTCGCCGACCGCCGCCACGAGGAAACGCTCAAGTACTGCGAGCGCCGCGGCATCGGCTTCCTGCCGTGGTACCCGTACGCCGGCGGCAAACTGCTCAAGCCTGACCACCCGTCCGCGCAATCACTCACCGCGATCGCCGCGCGCCACAACGCCACCATCCCGCAGCTGTCTCTTGCCTGGTTATTGCAGCGCTCGCCGGTCATGCTGCCCATCCCCGGCACCTCCAAGGTCGCGCACCTTGAAGAAAACGTCGCCGCCGCTTCGCTCCAGCTCAGCGTGCAGGAGTGGGCCGAGGTGGAGCGGGCAGCGCAGGCCTGATCGCGTCGCCTTCGGTGCTCATGTACTGCCAAACAGATTCAAACTCGGGCTGAATCGTCGATCCGTGCGCCCGCTTCGCCTCCACATCATTCACCAGGATCTGGTGATCTCCTTGAATCGCTGCGCCCGGCTCCACCATCAGCGGCGCCGGCTGCGCCAGCTTCATGAGCACCGCGCAACTCGCAATCTGGTGCTGCACATTGAACGGATCGTTCACGTTGAGAAACGCAAAAAATCGCGACGGGAGCGTAGCGCTCGGCGATGACTCCCACGGCGCGGGCTCATTCAGGTCGTCGAGGTAGTCCTGAGGTCCGGAGAACATCAGCACTCTGTCCACCGCAAACATCTTTCCAATATAAGCGGCATGTCCCGACCCCTGCGAATGGCCCGCCACCACAATGCGGCCCCAGACCGGCTGCCCATCGGCGGCAAACTCGTCCCAACCCCCTCCCGGATCGGTCTTCGCCAGATAAACCAGCAGCTTCTCTAATCGATTCAGAATCGAGTTGGCGCGGTCGACGCTGATCTTCTCGCTCACCGGCGCGCCGGTCACGATCGCCTCGCGGTAGTGGTCGAAGCACGCGCTGTCTGCGCTGTGCGCGCAGGCGACCGCCAGTACGCCGTTTTCATAGTCGAGGCCGATTACGCGGTAGCCCCACCGGGCAAATGCACCCTCCACCGCCAATCCAGACTCTGGCGTGGCACGAGTGCCGGCAAGAAATACGAGCAATTTATGCGCCGGCGCGACCGCTGGATCTTCGAGCGCGATATGCGCGCCCTGCACCTTCTCAATCGCCGCATCGGTCTGCTGCGGATCGATGCGCAGCACCTTGATCTGGGCGCGCAAATCCGCACCCACAATGATCAGGAGCGCAGCGGCGATTGAGACCGCACGCAAAATCAAACAACTGGGGAACGGCCTCTGCATTAATCGACAAGTCTACCCGGCTCGGCTCCTACATCGCCCGCTACATCGCTCCTGCGCGCATCGCCATTCCATCGGGCATCGTCATCATCCCAGCGGCCTTCGCCTTGCCGCGCCGCTTGTCTTCGATCATCGCGAACATCGTCTTCATGTTGCAGGCGAGTTTTCTTGCTGCGGCCATCGTCGAACTGGACACAGTGCCGCTGTAGCAATTGATCGACGCGTTCTTCGTCGTCACGCCGATCGGCAGCACGTAGTGGTAGGCGCCGCTGGGAAACTCCGGCGTAGCGCTGGTAATGCCGTTACACGCGTCCAGCTGCGAAACGGTAATCACACTCCCGTTGATGTCGCGCCCACCGTAAATCGGAAAGCCGTCGAGCGCGATTCCGATGATGTGCGAGGGCCCAGTGCTCGTGTCCACTTGCGAGGTCACGCAGTTGGGATTGCCGTGCGCGTGCCACGTCATTCCGTTGCTGTGCGAGTCGCACTGGTCCAGAAAGTACGCCGTCTGCTGCGTTCCGCTGCTGTCGGTAAAGGTATACGAAGCGTTGTCTGCGACCGCCGGCGTCGATGCGTCCATCTCAAAGGGGTTGAACATCGCGGTACCCGAAATCAGATAGCCGATCGCGCCCAGCCCGGTCGCGGTTGTCGCCGTGGCCTTCGCCGGGCAAGTGTTGAGCGTCGCCGTCGATCCCTCAAGCGAAGGCTTGATCCCGGTCGCATACGAGATCACCGCCAGTGCTGTGTTTGTAACCGACGTATGCGCGACAATCGTCTGGCTGCCGCTCGCTGGAGCCAGATAGTAGGCATTTGGTGTGTAGTCCGGCTGGCCCGTCGTCGTAATCGTCATCTCGCAGCTACTCGGGTAGCTCACCGTCATCGTCGATCCCCACGCGACGGCTTTGTAGGCAGTCGCGTACTCATTCGTCGATGTCGTCGTCGTTGTCGTGGCCACCGCAGAGACGCTGCCGCCTCCACACCCGATAAAGGCGGCAGCCATCGCCAAACCGGCTCCCGATAAGCCCAGCCCAACCCTGAAACCCAATACAAATTGCCCGCTTCGTACGCGGAAATTCATTCGTGTCTCCGTTCAGAAAATGCCCAGGAAACGTTGCTAGCTTTGACGGGCTTCGAGTTGCAATGTTTACCTGAATCGCGCCGGCCACTCATTACTCGTCCCTGGCTCTGTTCCCTTCCCTGTCCCCTATCCAGTCCCCGATCCCTGTCCCCATTCTCCGTCCTATGTTCTCTGGTCCTTGATCTCTGATCTCTGACCGTTACAGCACGCAAAAACGCGCTAAAACGCGTCAAAAACACGCTAAAACAGCGCATTGAACCGCGTTTAAGCACTGTTTAGGCGCTATTACGCGAAATCCGCCGCGCACACCCACCCTTAAATGCGAAACAGGTACTGCTCCGATGCGTTCGTTCGCGCAATTTCCAGCGCATTGTCTCGAAAAATCGTGAAATTCTATACCAACATTTGGCCTCACTTTGCGCAACGCCCAGCGAACATTTCGTGGGTTTGAGTGCAACGCCCAGCGAACATTTCGCGCTGTTCCCCGCTCCCTGTCTTTCTGTATTCTTCCCTCGATGCCGGCCACTCTATCAGTCGTCCTCATCACGCTGAACGAGGCGGCCAACCTGCCCCGCACGCTCGCCAGTGTTCAAGGCCTCGGCGAGATTGTCGCCCTCGACTCCGGCTCGACCGACTCCACGCTCCGTATCGCCCAAAGCTTTGGTGCTCAAGTCTTTACCGAACCATGGAAGGGCTTCGGCCCGCAAAAGAACGCAGCCATCGCTCACGCCTCCGGCGACTGGATCCTTTCTCTCGACGCCGACGAAGAGGTCAGTCCCGCGCTCGCCAATGAAATCCGCGCTCTCCTCGTAAGCGATTCTCCCTTCAGCGCTTACTCCATTCCGCGGCTCAATCACTTCCTGGGCCGCCCACTGCGTCACGGCGGCTACTGGCCCGATCCCAAGCTGCGGCTCTTTCGCCGCGGCGCGGCCCGCTTCGCCGAATCGCCTGTTCACGAAACCATGGAAGCCACCGGCCTCGTCGGCGAGTTAAGAAATCCCTTGATCCACCATTGCTATCCCACCCTGAATGAATACATTGAGCACATGAACCGTTACAGCACCCTCGCCGCCAACTCGCTCGTAAGTGCAAGCCGTGCAAGCACTTCCTGGTCCTGGCTGGTGTGGAATTCCATTCTCAACCCCGCCGCAACCTTCCTCTACAACTACGTCTTTCGCCTGGGATTCCTCGACGGCCGCGCCGGCTTGCTGCAGCATGTCAATCATTCCTTTTATATCCACTGGAAATACGCCAAAGCCTGGCAGGCCGCGCGCGATCTCGGTCATTCGAGCTCTTAAATCGCTGCGCCGTCGCGCCAATCGCCGTCGCGCCAAATCGCCGCCGTTCCTGATTAGCGATGCCCTCGCCCGGTAACGAAGACCATCATTCGCACCAACAACAGCAGCAGCGCAATCGCCACCGCCAGCACGATCAGCAGGTTTGCGCCACGCTTCGCCGGATTGCGACTAGCTGGACCGCGATTCGCCGGACTCGGCTTCTGTTTTCTCGCTCGCTTCGCTTTTGTCATCACCGCACGGCCGCCTGCGTACGCGGTGCTCCGCTGAAACAAGTGAACGCGCGGGTCCGACTCTATCTCACCGGCCGCTGATTCCGTTATTCTCAAGAGAAAGCGAGTTTCGAACGATGCCCATCGCCCTCCTGACTGCCGCAAGAACCAAGAAGATCCTCGCCGCCCTCGAGGGGAACTGGCAGGCGGAGATGGAGGGCTTTCACACCTACACCACTCTTGCCGACCGCGACGAGGATCCGGTCCGCGCCCAGGTGCTGCGCCATCTCGCGCAGGCCGAGATCGAGCATGCCAACTTGTGGGAGGGTCGCATTAAAGAACTCGGCGGTCCGCGGCCCGTCTACGCGGGCGGTCCCGGCGGGCAGGCTGACTCGCTGGCCAACCGTGCCGGAGGGCTGCGCATGGCGCTTCGCCGGCTGGAAATTGAAGAAAGCCGCGACATCGCCCGTTACGGCGAGCAGCTCAAATCGCTCGGCGACGAGGGCTCGGCCGCCATCCTCGAGCACGTCATCCAGGACGAAAAAGATCACTACCGCGAGCTGGGTTCGCTCATCCGCAGCCACTATCAGGCCCCTGCCGGCGCTCCTGCAATCGACGCCCAGGCCGTGCTCAACGAGATGCTGGCCAAGCGCAATCAGGGCCGCAAGCAGCCCGGTTCGTGGATCGGCGACGCGATCTACGGCGTCAATGACGGCCTCGGCGCAATCTTCGGCATCGTCTCGGGCGTCTCCGGCGCAACCGCGGGCGATTCGAAATACGTGCTGCTCGCCGGCCTTTCCGGCATGATCGCCTCCGCGCTGTCCATGGGCTCCGGCGCTTACCTCGCTGCCAAGAGCGAGCGCGAGATCTACCAGGCAGAGATCTCTCGCGAACGCGAGGCTATCGCCCTCAACAGCCCGGAGGCCCGCGAGTTGCTCTCTCTCTACTACCAGGTCAAGGGCCTGCCCGAGGAAGACGCCATCCACATGGTCAACCACATCGCCAGCGATCCTGAGCAACTGCTCCGCGCGCTGGCCGCCGAGCGCCTCGGCTCCTCTGAGGAGGCTCTCGCCAACCCCCTCGTCTCCGCCAGTTCCGGCGCACTCTCAACCGCCGTCGGCGCCATCATCCCCGTCATCCCGTTCTTTTTCATGCAAGGCCTTCCCGCGGTCATCGCCGCGGCCGCCGTCTCGCTCGCTGCGCATTTTGCTGTCGGCGCCGCCAAGTCGCTCATCACCGTGCGCTCCTGGTGGTCCTCAGGCTTTGAAATGACCGTCGTCGGCGCGGTCGAAGGCGCGGTCACCTACGGCATCGGCATCCTGCTCGGCAAAGGCGGCGTGTAAATCAAAGAATCAAAGGGATTTGCGCTTCATGCGGGCGATAAGCTCCTCATTTTCTCGTTGACACGTATTATGTGTACACATATACTGTGTGAATGAACGTTACTCTCTCTATCGATGAGCGAACCCTCGAACGCGCCCGCGAAAAACTCCGCGCCGTTGGCAAGAGCGTAAACGAGGAGATCCGCGAACACCTGCGACACATTGCCGGAGAAGACGACGGCAACGCTGGTAGATGGAGCGAAGAGCTGCGCAGCCTCTCCGGCACGGGAGACTCGCACGGCTGGCGCTTCAACCGGGACGAGATCTATGAGCGGAGGTAGTCCGCCGAGGACATTCTTCGACACCAACGTCCTTGTATATACCGATGACCAGGCAAGTCCAGCCAAGCAAAGACGCGCGCTTGAGATTCTCGACGAACGCAAGCAAACGCAAACGGGCGTAGTTTCACTCCAGGTGCTCCAGGAATATTTCGTCACGGTCACACGGAAGTATCGCGTCGATCCGAGCGCAGCCCGTCGAAAGATCGAACTCTTCGCAGCGTTCGATGTTGTGGAACCGGAGTTGAGCGACATTCTCGCGGCTATCGATCTGCATCGACTTCACCGTTTTTCCTTTTGGGACGCACTGGTCATCCATTGCGCGAGACGTGCCGGTTGCAAGCATGTGCTTTCCGAAGATATGCAGCACGGCCAGGTGATCGACGGTATCCGCATCGTCAACCCGTTTCTCTAGGCAATTCATTTCGCGCTAGAATGGATTTGCAGTGACCCTCCACCAGCCCATTCCAGCCCTCCTCTAGCGGCGCCCGCCGCCTACGCGATTCCTGCCTCCGCACCCTTTCAATCCTTTACGAATCCAATGCAACGGCCCGCTGTAGAGGGAGAACGACCCATGATCTTCGATCGCCTGGAACAAATGGAGCAGCGCTACAACGAGTTGCAGGCGCAGTTCGCGCTGCCAGAAGTATTGAACGACCACGAGAAGTACCAGAAGGTCGCCAAGTCTCTGCGCGAAATCGAAACTCCCGTGGAAAAATTCCGCGAGCTCAAGCAGGCGCAACAGGGACTTGCCGAAGCGCGTGAAATGGCCGCAGGGAGCGATGCCGACCTGCGCGCCATGGCCGAGGAGGAGATTGCCGCGCTCGAGCCCCGCGCCCAGGCGCTTGAGGACGAGCTGAGGATCCTTCTTCTGCCCAGGGATCCCAACGACGAGAAGAACGTCATCCTCGAGATTCGCGCGGGCACCGGCGGCGATGAGGCTTCGCTGTTCGCGGCAGAAGTCTTCCGCATGTACACGCGTTTCGCCGAGCAGCATCGCTGGAAGGTCGAGGTGATGTCGCTTTCTGAATCCGGGGTGGGCGGCTACAAGGAGGTGATCGCCATCATCGAAGGCAACCGCGTCTACTCGCAGCTCAAGTGGGAGAGTGGCGTGCACCGCGTGCAGCGCGTGCCACAGACCGAAACCCAGGGCCGCGTCCACACCTCGGCTATCACCGTCGCTGTGCTTCCTGAAGCCGAAGAAGTCGACATCAAGATCGAGGCCAAGGATATTCGCATCGATACTTTCTGCTCCTCGGGTCCTGGCGGTCAATCCGTCAACACCACCTATTCAGCCGTGCGCATTACTCACCTGCCCACCAATACCGTGGTCAGCTGCCAGGATGAGAAGTCGCAGATCAAGAATCGCGAAAAAGGCATGCGCGTGCTGCGTTCCCGTTTATACGAGATGGAGATGGAAAAGCAGAACGCCGAGCTGGCACAGGCTCGCAAGCAACAGGTCGGCAGCGGCGACCGCAGCGAGAAGATTCGTACGTACAACTTCCCGCAGAACCGGCTCACCGACCACCGCATCGGCCTTACGCTGCATCAGCTCGATCTGGTAATGGACGGACGGCTGCAGCCCATCGTCGATGCACTCATCGCCCACTACCAGGCGGAGCAACTCAAGGGTGAAAATCAGGCCGCGTGAAGGCGCCGCAAGACCGATCGGAAGACTCGTTACGGCACAGATTGCGACAGTTGGATCGCGCAAATGCCGGCGCATGGCATGGTCCCGGCCGCAGAGAGGCGCCCGGATCGCTCGCCGCCTTACACAAACAAGATTCGCATTGGCGTCTCCGCCTCTACGCTCTTGCCTTCTTCGGCCAGCTCGCCTGTGACAGGATCACGTGCAAACACGCTGATCCGATTCGAATCCTGATTCGCCACCAGCATCCAGCGCTCGGTTGGATCGAGCGTGAAATTGCGCGGCGTTTTGCCGCCGCAGTTGGACCGCTTCATCGGCCTCAGTTTTCCCGTCGCAAAGTCGGCCTTGAACGCGTAGAGAAAATTGTCGCCACGGTTGGCAAAGTAAACAAACCGCCCGTCACGGCTGATCACCGTGTCGCAGCCGGTCGAGGTACCGGTTGAATCCGGCGGCAGCAGCTTGACCGTGTTCACCGGCGTGAGGCTTCCATCAGCCTTGTGCCAGTCCAGCACATCGACTGTTGAAACCAGCTCGTTCATGCAGTAGGCGGTCTTGCCGTTGGGATGGAAATGCAGCGTGCGTGCGCCCGAACCCGGCGCGCCGCGATAGATTCCAGATTTCGACATTCCGGCCGTCGCCGGATCGGGCCTATAAATATGAATCGAGTCGCCGCCCAGATCGTTAACGTATGCGAATCGATTATCGGGCGAGAACGACACAAAATGTGCGTGCGCCGTCTGCTGCCGATCGGCATTCGGCCCGTGCTCCGTGTAGTGCTCGGTCCACACTGCCTCGCTCAGCTTGCCGTCTTTGATGCGGAAGCTCGCTGCGCTGGCGCCTGTGTAGTCCGCGGCCAGCAGCATGCGGCCCGTCGCGTCCGTGGCCACGTGGCAGGTTCCCGTTCCCGCCGAGTTTCGCGCCGAGAGCGGCTGCAGCACGCCGTTTACCAGCCGAAAGCTTGCCACTTCTCCAGTCGGTTTGCCTTCAAACGAGTCGAGCTCCGACGCTGAGTAAATGAACTCTTCCCCATGCGAGATTGCGAGCCACGCCACCGACGGAATTTTCGCGGCGACGCTGGCGGCAGTTAACTCACCGGTTGCTTCATTCCAGTCATACCAGAGAATTCCGTTACTGCCATGAGAGCCGATGAGCACGCGCTTGCGGCGTGCATGTGCGGCAGGCGGCGCGGCGGCGCCTGCGGGAATAGTAGATCCAAGTGCGGCGAGTGTAACGGCGGTGGCGGAAAAAATCATTTGACGGCGTGTGAGGTTCGGCATGGCAATAGCCATTTTCGTCGATGCGGCCCTCACCCCGCCATTTAGATGCAGCTTCACTGCAAAGTGAAATCCACGTTGACCGTGGTCTCTACTTCGACCGGTTCGTTGTTGAGCAGATACGGCCGGTATCTCCACTGCCGGACGGCGTCCAGCGCGGCCTGCTGCAGCAGCGCCGGACCGCTCACGACGCGCAGATTCTCGATTGTGCCGCTCTTCGAGATGGTTGCCTGCAACACGACTGTGCCGCCCAGGCGGATGTTTCTTGCGAGCGGCGGATAAACGGGAGGGACCTTGTCGACTAACATGCCTTCCATCACGCCGTGAGAGATTTGCCGCGCCGGCTGCACCGCGGGGCGAACATCGATGTGCACGCTGTTGCAGTTGGACGGATCGCATCCGATGCCTGGAATACCCGCGGGACCGGGATTGTCCAGGCTCATCGCATCCCCTTGCAGAGACGGCTCTGGTCCGGCTGTTGTGTACCCATGCGGAATTCTCGGAGGCGCGGTAAACGGATTGCTCGCCGCGGGCGCGGAAGCGGTAACGGCGTGCTCGATGTGGACGAGCGGCTTTGGCGCTTCGGCAGGCGGCAGAGGAGCCTGCATCAGCATGGTCATCGTCAGCCGCGGCAGCGCTTCCGGATAGAACAGCGGGATCAGGATCAGTGCAAGAACGATTGCCCCATTGAGCGCGAAGGTTGCGATCATCCATCCGCGGCTGCGCGTGCGGATTTTTCCGCTGGACTCGAAAGTGGAATCCTCAAACATCTCTGCCCTCCTGCAATGCGTGAATCAGCGTGAAGCAGGAAGCAGAGCGCAGACCGGCATCGCCCGCTACGCGCAACGCAGACGCGTAGCGGGATCACTCAATCGCGGCCCTCTCTTCGTCCTCTTCGGTACCACTGTGCTTCTGTAGACACCGCGCATCGGCAAACTGTTCCCGCGCCGCTTTGATTTACACTCCAGAAGTTCGCGGCATATCGGAATTGGCATGAAGCTCTCACGCATCTTGGTTCTCGTTGCACTTGTTGCCGCCGGGGCTCACGTTCCCGGCGCAAATGCTCCAGATTCGCAGGCGACGCTTCGCTATATTCACGCGGCGTGGGACACGCTGACGCGATCGATGACAGACTGTCACTCGATCGTTGACACCAAAGTCGCGGATATCTCGATCCTCTACGTGCCCGTGGGCATTTCCGCTCCGCCTGACGTTGCTGCGCTCGAGCGGGACTGCCACGTCAGAGTCGTTTCATTGCCTCGCCGAATCGAGAAACTCGGCGACGTCCGCCCCGAAGAGCTGCCTAAGCCCGGCCTGCTCTACCTGCCCAACTCTTACGTGGTTCCCGGCGGCCGTTTCAACGAGATGTATGGCTGGGACAGCTACTTCATTCTTCTTGGCCTCGAATCCGATCACAAGGAAGCGCTGGCCAAAGGCATCGTCGACAATTTCCTATTCGAAGTCGAGAACTACGGCTCGGTGCTCAACGCCAATCGCACCTACTACCTCACGCGTTCCCAGCCGCCATTCCTCACCTCGATGATTCGCGCAGTCTACGAAAATCCTGCGAGCTTCCCGGCCACTCCGGCAGGACGAGCAGAGGCGAATGAGTGGCTCGCGCACGCCTACGCCGTCGCCGAAAAGGATTACTCCACGTGGACGCGGCCCGAACATCTCGCTGGCTCGACCGGGCTCGCGCGCTATTTCGATTACGGCTCCGGGCCTGTGCCGGAGATGGCCGACGCGAGCCCCTACTACCCTGACATCATTCGTACTCTCGTGGAACATCCGGAGATGGGGGGCTCGGCATTTCTCATCAAGGGCTCGCAATCTCCCGATGGTGCCGAAACCGCGCGCCTCAAGCAGACCAGTTGCGATGTTCACGCCAGCCTGGTGTGCCTGCACGCGTGGTATGGCGGTTACCGGCTCACGCGAGATTTCTACGTGGGCGACCGCGCTATGCGCGAGTCCGGCTTTGACACCAGCGATCGCTTCGGTCCTTTCTCCGGCGCGACGCATCATTACGCGCCGGTGTGCCTCAACAGCCTGCTCTATCGCTACGAACGCGACATGGCGCACTTCGCGCACCTGCTCGGCAAACCGCAGGACGCGCTGCATTGGAATCGCCGCGCCACCGCGCGCGCCGCAGCCATGCAACGCTATCTGTGGCAATCAAAGGAAGGCGTATTCGCGGACTACGATTTCACGCGCGCGCGGCCCTCGAGCTACGCCTTCATCGCTTCGTTGTATCCGCTGTGGGCCGGCGTGGCCACACGTGAAGAAGCCGATCAGATTGAAGCGAAGCTCGAAGTCTTCGAGCGCCCCGGTGGTCTCTCGACCAGCAACACCAACACCGGGCTGCAATGGGATGAGCCCTACGGCTGGGCGCCCACGAATTGGCTCACCGTCGCTGGTCTCGACGCGATGGGCTTTCATGAGGACGCCGCGCGCATCGCACGCCACTTCGACGCAACCGTCGACGCCGGCTTTGCTGCCGACGGAACCATTCGCGAAAAATACAATATGGTCACCGGCAACGCCCAGGTGGCCGTGAGCGCGGGCTACGCGCAGAACGTGATCGGTTTCGGCTGGACGAACGCGGTGTATTTGAAGATGAAAGAAATCGCCGATCGGACGACGCCCGCAACCGCAATCCCTGACGCTAGCCATTGAGCAATGCGCCAGTCAGCGCGAGGAGACACGATCCAGTCCGTCGTCTCGGTCTCCGTCTTGTCGTTCGAGTCGCGCATCCACCGGGTGATTGAATCGCAGCAGCGCGATCCACATTCCCATCTCATCGCGCTTCCACTCCAGCGTTCCATTCAACTCGGCTGCGATGCGATCCGGCGCAAGGTCGTGATGCAGTCCGAAATAGCGCTCATCGAGAGCCTCGCCGCCGATCCATTGCAGCGGAGAGGGCAGCGGGGGGAACAAAGGCGGCGGATCGTACTTCGTGGAAAAAACCAGCGCCGCTGAATAGCTCGCCTCTTCCTGCTGCGCTTGATCGATCTGCGGTGCAGAAAAATCGTCAATCGCGATCACATCCCAGGACTGCTTTACGTAGCCGAGCTCCGGCTTGGTCAACTCATCGGTCATCGGCCACGCCGTCAGCACGGTCGCACCCGGGAAGCGCCGTGCGAGCTGAGCGATTCCCGACTGATGCATCCGGATGACGCGCGCATAAGCCAGGTTGTCTTCCGGCGCAAATCCATAAGGCGGATTGACCAGAAGACCCGCGACAAATGCCACCCCCGAAAAGACGGCCAGCGCGTGCCAGTAAGGAACGCGCCGATAGAAGGTAGAGACAGCCACCAGCAGCACCAGCGGAAACATGGGCAGCAGATAGCGCGTGAGGAGTGCCCCGCCCAACACGCTGAAGAGCATTGCGTTGGTCAGGAGTATGAAGAAAAGCCGAAGCCGCACCAGCGGCGCCAGAGTTGGCCGCTCGTGCCCTTCAGCATCCGGCCGCGGAGCCAGCAGCATCGCCGCGCAGGCCATCAGCACCGGCACAAACAGATTCATATGCACGGTGAGGTGCAAAATCCGATGGCCGAAGGCCGCGGCGATGCGCAGCGGCGTCATGGTCGCCTCGGCGTTGTAGCGGATGAACTCCGGATTGCCAAACAGGAAGCCGGTCTTCGCGTAGTGATACGCGTACCATCCGGCAAGCGGCAGCACGCAAGTGGCGAGCCAAGCTGCTTCGCGCCAAAGCCGCCGGCGCGCAGGCCCTCCTCGCCAGAATCCCTCGCCAACGTTCACGGCCGCGAGCGTCAACGGAATCGCAATTGCCGTCTCCTTGCAAAATGCCGCTGCGGCAAACCACAGCGCAGCCGCCGCAGCGTTGCGTCCGCGATTCGGCAGTGCGAAGACCAATCCCCATAACCCGCAGGCCGCCGCAAAGATGTCGGCGTGTGCCAGCGAGCTTTGCGCAAACCATACCGGATAGAGGCCGGTGAGCAGAACGGTCCAGAATGCCACCGAAGCCACGCCCATCAGCCGCATTGCGAGCCGCCAAACGGCCAAAAGGCCAAGCGCCGCTACCGCGAGTACCGCCTCACGCGTCACCTCGGGATAAAATCCACAGAACTTCCACCACAGCGCGAGGTAAATGCTGGGCAAAGGTGGATGGGCATTGGTCAGCGTTGAAGTTGGAATCAGCGATCCGGTGCGAAAAAAATCCCATGCCGCCGGAATGTAATAGCCCGCCTCATCCCAGTAATACGGCAGGCGCAGCAGCGTAAAGTGGCTCGCGTAGAGCGCCATGAAGATGACGGGAAATACCATCCACGGCGGCAGCGGCGCATCCAGCCGCGGACTCAAGATTCCCTTCAGGCGCAACGCATCGCTCCTCAATCAGCGTGTGGATTTGGCCGGGGGATCGGCGTGTGGGTCCGGCGTCTTGCTCGGCGGGTGAATCGGCGGGTGCCGGGTCTTCACGCCTGACCGCTCTAATTCACCGGTCCGCGGGGGAAACTCTGGGTCTGCGGCTCGAGGCTAAGTGCGCCGAATGCCTGCTCGTACTGGGCGAGATTCTGCCCCAGGACGTTCCAAAGCGCCTTGGCCTGCTGCGGGCTCAGGAACACTGCCTGGTGATTGCGGATCGTCACTTGCTCCGGGCTCTCACTTGAGGCGAGGCCAAAGACGAGCTGAAAATCCCACACGCTCACGCGGACCTGCACGCTGTTGGCGTAGGACTCGCGGTAATCCGGCGTCTGGACGAGGTTCACTTGCGGCTGTTGCGGCGTTGGACTCATGGTTCAACCAGATTACGCCAAGAGGCGCAGTTTCACCTGATTTGCGCGGGCGAATCGCGCTTCTGAACGGATGAAGATGCGCCCCGCAGTTGGTGCATATGCGTCTCCATCGGACACCCTTTGCATCGCGGTGTCCGTCCGCAATGCGCCTTCCCCACCGCAACCGTGAGTGCGTGAAATTCATTGAACAGCTGAGTATGGCGGGATGGCGGATCGAATGCGAAGGCCTCGCGCGTTAAACCGGTAAGCGCCTCGTAGCTGATTTTGCTGCGCCCGCGCGGCGCCTTGATCATTCCGTGCCGTTCGGCGATTCGCCGCAGATACTCGTCGGCCACTGGAACCGCGTGCCCGAGCGCATACAGCAGAATCGCGTCAGCGGTCTCCTGCCCCACACCGGGCAATTCGAGCAGCCGCTCGCGCAATTGCTTTGTGGGCGCCGCGGTCATCGCCTCCAGCGAGCCGCCGAACTCTTCATCCAGCATCTTCACAAATGCCTTCAGCGCTAGCGCCTTGCGCGTAAAAAATCCCGAAGGCCGGATCAGCCGCCGCAGCGCTGCAAGCCGGATCCTGCGCAGCCCCGCAATCGAAAGCGCACCAGCCGCGCGAAGATTCTCGAGCGAGTGCTCGACCGCTTTCCACGAGGTGTTCTGCGTGAGATACGCACCCAGAATGACTTCGAACTTTGTCTCGGCAGGCCACCAGCGCTGCACGCCGTACGCGGCAAATAGCGCATCGTGCATACTGCGCAAGCGCTCGGCGGGTGTTCGCATTCGGCGTGGTGGCACGGCCTCTTCAGGATAAGTAGGATAAGCGGGGAAAGGTAAATTTTATTTAGCAGAGGAACGCAGATGAAGAGCCACACCGAATACCTGGTGTTTGAAACGCGCAAGCGGCGCGAGATGGTGCATATCACCGACGAAGTCGAACAAATCGTTGACCGCAGCGGCGTCAAAGACGGCCTATGTTTCGTCTCGCCCATGCATATCACCGCGGCGGTCTATGTGAACGATCTCGAAAACGGACTGATTGAAGACATCGGAAAGTGGCTTGAGGAACTGGCGCCGGCGCGGCACGATTACAAACACCATCAGACTGGAGAAGACAATGGCGACGCGCATCTGAAATCATTGCTGTTGCACCACGAGACCACCTTGCCGGTCACGAACGGCAAGCTCGACCTGGGAACATGGCAGCGCGTTTTTTACGCAGAGTTCGACGGCCAGCGGCGCAAGCGGGTCATCGTTAAAGTGCTGGGAGTGGCCTGAAGCCCGGAGCGTTGCCGAAGGCGAATGCTTTCCTTTATTCGCCGTCCGTAACTTTCTGCCACCCGCCGCTAGACCTGACATCCGAGGCCGAAGAATCATCCAAATGGATGCGCGGCATCACCACAAGATCCACGCGCCGATTAGCAGCGCGCCCGTCGGCGTCGCCGTTGCTTGCGATCGGATGGTATTCCGCATATCCCGCCGCCGAGACTCGCTCGGGTGAAATCATTCTGTTATCGAGAACGAGCCGCGCCACATTTGTGGCGCGAGCCGAGGAAAGTTCCCAGTTCGAGGCAAATTCAGAGTTGTGAATCGGAATATTGTCGGTGTGGCCCTCGATGCGAACGTCGTAGGGCGATGAGCCGAGCTTCGTTGCGATCTGGCGCAACGCCGGCAGCGTGCCGGTCTTCGGCGCCGCGGAGCCGGAATCGAAGAAGCCGGCCTCGCGCAGGCTGATCACCAGTCCGTCCCGGCCCATCTCCAGTGAAATCGCGTGCGCGGCAATCTCACCGGCCAGTGCTTTACTCAATTCGCGGCGAAGCCGCTCAAGGTCGGCGCGGGTTCGCGGAGCGGCGCGCAGGTCCTGCGGCTGATCTTCCGCTGGCGCGCTGGATGAGCCGTCCTGGGACGAGCCGGAAGATGCGTCAGCCGTCTGCGACAATCCGCCCATGGACTTGAATGCCTGGTTGATCGCTTGCGAAACCTGCACGTGCTTCTTATCATCTGCCCTGGCGAACGCATAGAGCACAACGAAGAAGGCAAACAACAGGGTGATGAAGTCGGCATAGGAAACCAGCCATCGCTCATGGTTTACGCGGACGGGTGGTACGCGGGCATTCATGCCGCGCGTTCCTTTTGGTCACGGTTTGAGTCGTCAAGGAACCCGTTGAGCTTGATTTCCAGCATGCGCGGATTCATGCCTTCAAGGATCGAGATCACGCCTTCCAGCATCATTTCGCGGCGCCGGTGCCCATCGCGGACACGAATACGAAGCTTGCCGGCAAGAGGAAGAAAGAACAAATTGGCAACGCCCACTCCATAGATCGTCGCGACAAATGCAACTGCGATCCCGCGGCCCACGCCACCAATGTCTTCAAGATGCTGCATCACCTGGATCAATCCCAGTACGGCGCCAAGAATGCCGATGGTAGGCGAGAATCCTCCGGCAGACTCGAAGACCGCGGGCTGCCGCTCTTCATCCTCGGTGATGGAATCCAGGGTTACGCGCATGATCTTGCGCAGGTCCCCAGGTTCGGTGCCGTCTACGGCAAGCATCAGCGTCTGCTTGAGAAACGGATCCTGAATCGATCTCAGCTCCCCATCGATGGAAACGATGCCTTGCCGCCTCGCCTTGTTGGCAAATGAAACCAGCAGCTGGATCAGTTGAGCGTCCTGCTTGCGTGGCGCTCTGAAAACCTGGGCGATGCTACGAAATGCAGCTGTCACGGTGGCAAGCGGGAACTGCACGAGTACCGCGCCTAATGTGCCCCCGAAAACAATAAGGGCCGCCGTTGGCTGCACGATCTGGCCAACGCTGCCGCCCTCAATCAACAGGCCGGCAAGAATGCCTGCGATGGCCAGAAAGATTCCGCCGATGCTTGCTTTATCCATATGGGGCGGCTATTCCTCCCGGCTCGTTTTCGAGTTTGGGCTCGCCGATCCAGCAACATCCAGCCCCGCAATTCCCGCCGCGCGTTCGAGGCCAGTGCTGTTCTCTAATCGCCGGGCCACTACGGCCAGCAGCCGCGCTCGATAGTCGAGGACCCGCTGCATCACTTCGCCAATCGCCTCGCGCACAATTAGCTTCTCTCCATTGATGAGCGTCAACATTGTGTCCGGCGAAGCCTCCGCGGACTTGATCAGGTCACTGTTGAGCATCATGGGACGTCCGTTGAGCCGGGTAAGTTCAATCATGTCGAGATACCTTTCAAGTTTTTTATCGGCGTATGGCCGGAAAGATTAACGAATTTGAACAAACCGATTGTGACTGTCCGCGTGCTGGACAGAAATGCCGCCGCAATAAAGTCCAGAGGGGGTGGGACGAAAAAGGGTCCAGATGCGACGGTAACAACCCGCGAGCAGCGATCCAGTACTGAACAAAATGGAAAGCGCATCCGGGAACTGAAACCGCAAATCACCGCATCCACAAGGAGAACTCCCATGTCCCTGGGCGTCTTAAACAATCTTTCCGCGGTGTATGCGGAGAACAACCTTAACAATACAAACAACAGTCTGAATACCGTGTTGCAGCAGTTGTCTTCGGGTTCGAAGATCAACTCCGGCGCGGACGATGCCGCTGGCCTTTCGCTGGTCGACGGACTTCAGGCCAACCAGTCGGCGCTCATGCAGTCGCAGACCAATGCCCAGGAAGGCGTAGGACTTCTCCAAGTCGCCGATGGCGCTCTTTCGCAAGTCACGAGCTTGCTCAACCGCGCCGTAACGCTGGCTACCGAAGCCTCGAACGGCACCCTCAACTCCTCGCAGGACACCGCAGCCAACCAGGAATACCAGTCGATTCTGTCGGAAGTCTCTAACATCGGTTCGACGACCACCTACAACGGTCAGGCGGTTTTCAACTCGAGCACCAACATTTACACCGGCGACTCAACGGCGCAGGGTTCATCCGTGGACGCTTTGAATATCCGCACACTGTCTTCGTCCAACGTGGGCGACTCTGACGGCGTGATGGCATACAGCAGCGGCACCAACAATGTATTCGTCGATCTGTCAACCACCGGAAAGAATGCGTCGATCGGCGATACGCTGGGCGCCAGTACCGCCACCACCACCGTTGCCGTCAACTATCTGAGCAAAGGCGCAGACGGCTCGGCCGTGAGCTCGACGGCGAATATCTCCGTCGGCGCGGGCAGCAACTATGCAAACACCGCACAGGGCCTGATCAGCGCCATCAATTCATCGGGTCTGGGCTTGACCGCCAGCTTCGGCACGGCAGCACAGGCTGGAAGCGCGGCAACATCGACGGCCACCAGCGCCAATGCCACCAACAACGCTCTGTTGACCGGCTCTACCGATACCGGCATCATCATCTCCGGCGCGGGCGTTGGCGTCAGCAACAACTCCGCTGCCGCTGGATATTCTAATGGCGCGGGCGAAGTGGGAACGCTCGCTGTCTCCACAAGCACCGATACTCTGGGAGGCAGCCTCACCGTCGTAGGTTCCGACGGAGCGAGCCACGCCATTACCCTGGGCGTCGCAAACTCCACTGACACCCTGGTTAACCTGGAGTCGAACATCAACGCCTCCGGTTACGGTGTTACGGCTTCACTCAACACGGCGGCCGTTACCAACGCCAGCGGAACCCATGCAATCGGCACTCTGATGACGCTGACTTCGTCCAACGCAGCGGTCACGGTTAACGGCAGCAACATCACCGACGCTCAGACTACTCCCACCACGGTTACCCTCGGCGCCGCCTCGGGTACCACCAACACGGCAGGCTACGTCTACGGAACCATAACGGCCAACGCGTCGACCGACACTCTGACCGGCACACTGACCCTCACCGACCAGGGGAATACGGCAACCGTTGGCACAGCCGCCAATTTCAACCTCGGCGGCGGAACGCTAACCAGCATCTTCGGCTCAAGCGGAACAGCAGCCTCGGCATTAACCGCGGCCGGCATGACCGCAACGCTCAATGCTACCGACACCTCAGTCACCCTAACCCAGACTGCGGCTGAGACAGGCGCCGGAGCGGTAGCCGGCTCCCTCGCCGTGGGCACCCATAGCCAAATCCAGGACAGCGCCGCTTCGACGGGCGTTGCCGTGGTAGCGCAGACCAACGCTCTGGCCATCGCCGCTGCCGGAACACTGGGCACGGTCTCGGTGAGCAACGCGAACGATTCTCTGACTGGCGGCACGATCCAACTGACCGGCGCCAACGGGACAAAAACCGCGTACACCCTGGGAACGTCAGGCACAACGGATAATCTGGCAGACCTTGCCGCATCCATTAATGCCGCCACCGCCTCAAGCGCAGCGCTGGGCCTCTCGGCAACGGTCAACACGGCCGGTACCGTAATGACCATCGCCGTCGCCTCGGGCGGCTCTGCCGCGCCAGCGCTTTACGGCACGGGCGTAACCACCTCACTCTCATTGACGGGCACGCCGACCACGGGCAGCAAAGCTGATGCCACCACCATGGGAACACTGGCTCTGCCTCCCGGCGGCGCTTCCGGCGATGCTTTGACCGGCACGCTCACCATCGGCACGGAGATCCTCACCCTCGGCACCGCGTCAACCAACGCAACGCCGGGAACCGCAACCATGTCTGCGCTTGCACAGACGATCAACGCCGGCAGCTACGGAATTTCGGCTTCGATCAACTCTGCTGGAACAGCCATGACCTTCACGTCGGCGAATTCCAACAACCTCAGCATCACTCCCACCGTCTCCGCCGCACTTGATTCAACCGACAGCAGCACGGCTCTGACATGGAGCAAGGCCAACCAGGGCGCCACTTCTTCCGCTTACTACAGTATCGGAATCAGCGGCACCGTCGAGGACACCAGCACTCTGGCCAACACCACAACCGCTCTGTCGAAAGGCCTCTCCAACGACCTGAACGGAAGCGGAGGAACCGCAACCATCAGCTACTCGGATGCGGCCGGTCAGTCCCTCAGCAGCACGGACCTCTCCAACCAGACGGATGCACAGGCAACCCTGACTGCGCTCAACTCGGCCATCACGGACGTGTCGGCTCAGGACGGCTACGTGGGCGCGATGATCAACACACTGAACTCCGTCAGTTCCGTCCTGAGCACGCAGCAGGAGAACGTGGAATCGGCACAGAACGCGGTACAGGCTACAGACTACGCTGCAGCCTCCTCAAACATGTCGAAGTACGAGATTCTCAGCCAGACGGGCATCTCGGCTTTAGCACAGGCCAACAGCATGCAGCAGGAAGTCACCAAGCTGCTGCAATAAACCCGGCCGGCCTGGCAGCCGTACTTGGCGGCCAGGTTGGAATGAACGAGAGTTCATGAAAACGAACAACTGAACAAGTGAGGGGCGTCCGAAATGGACGCCCTTCGTTCCATGAGCAGGAAACTGTCTCAAAATGAGAATTTTCTAATTTGCTTTTGAAACCGGTGGCGTATGGGCTGCTGTGGTTAAGAAATGGAGAAACGATGGGCACTGTTGGTTTGAGTTTCGGTTCACCCACGAGTGGCACGGGATTCGATGTGAGCTCGACCGTTGCGCAGATCGTGACTAACCTGCAGAACGTCGAAACTCCCTGGAAGACCCAGCTAACGGCGCTCGAAAGCCAGGACACAGCAATCTCCAGCCTCGGCACTTTGCTCTCTAACGTCTCCAACGACATCAGTTCGCTGACCGATTTTCAAGGAGTCCTGGCGGAGAAAGAGGGATCCAGCTCCGATCCCAGCGTTTTAGAACTTACTGCGGCAACCTCCGCCGCCGCGGCCGGCACGCATACCGTCGTGGTGAACAATCTCGCCCAGACAGCGAGCGGCTACCTCGATGAAGTCGTCAATTCGGCCGATGCGCTGTCCGGCTCCATCGCCATCCAGGCCGGCAGCGGGACTGCCGAGAACGTGGTCATGGGCGCGGCGCCCACAACACCGGCTGCGAACACGATCTACACCGGAACCGGCAACGACACTCTGTCCTCCCTGGCCACGGCGATCAACACGGCAGATTTGGGAGTTACGGCGAATGTCCTGACAGATGCATCCGGTTCCCGGCTGAGCATTGTATCCAACGCCTCGGGGGGTGCCGGCCAGACTACCGTGACCTCAAGCCTCACGGATCCCAACAATGTCACGGCCACCAATACGACGGGCACATTGACCTACAACCCTACCGTGCCCGGATTGGATGCTTCGCTCACCATCGATGGCGTGCCGCTCTCCAGCGCGTCCAACACGGTAAGCAATCTCATTCCCGGCGTGACCTTTCAGTTGCTGGCGCCCAGCACGGAATCGGGCGGCACACCGCAGCCCATCCAGGTCGTGATCAGCAACGACAACTCCGGGGTCGAGAGCACCGTGAATCAGTTCGTCAGCGATTACAACGCCTTAATCAGCGGGGTGAATGCTCAGCAGGGAAATACCAGCTCCGGCACTCCGGAGCCTCTCTTCGGCTCTCCCACGCTCTCGTTACTCCAGCAGGAGATGCTGAATAGCATCAACACAACGAATCCGAACGGATATCTGGACTCCATCCCCGCAAGCGCTAGCACTACTCTCTCCGGTTCGTTGACCATCCAGGTGGGTAGCGGCGCAGCTCAGACCATCGTGATCGGAGCCGGGACTTCGGGCAATGGGACGACGTACACCGGAAGCGGCGTAAACACCATCTCCGGGCTAGCGAATGCAATCAACTCGGCGAATATCGGCGTCACGGCTGGAGTTTCCACCAGCGCTGGAGAGTCTTCTCTCACGCTGACGTCACAAACGACCGGTTCGACTGGTGCGCTCTCAGTGACCTCAGCGATTAGCTCCAGCACGCCCAGCGCAATCGACTACACCGACGCCGGATATTCCGATTCAACCGCGGACAGTGGAACGATTGGTACTGTCGCCAACTCTTCCGACGTGCTGTCCGGCTCATTCACAGTCGAGGTGGGGAACGGAACCACCGAGAACATTGTGATCGGCGCGGCGCCGGGCTCGCCCGCTGCCGACACAATCTACACCGGCAGCAGCACGTCCACCCTCAGTGGCCTGGCTACCGCGATCAATCAGGCCAGCCTTGGCTTCAGCGCTCAGTTGAATTCTGCGGGAACTGGCCTCACCCTCACGTCGGGCACTGTCGGATCTGACGGCGCACTGACAGTCGCCTCATACCTGACTGACGCCTCCAACCCAACCTCCACTGCGCTGAATTACAGCGCTTCTTCCGACATCAATAGCCTGACGACGCTCGGCATCAGCGAGAACAACGATGGAACCCTCACCTTCGACGCCAGCTCGCTCGACTCGGTCCTGAATACCGACTACAGCGGCGTTGTCGGATTCTTCCAGAACACCAATGGTTGGGGCCAGACTTTTTCCAACGTGCTGAGCAACGCCGGCACCAGCTCGTCGACGGGAATTCTCGCCCTAGCGCAGGGCGCCAACAGCACAACCGAATCGAATTTGAATGCGGACATTACAAGGGAAAACAGCTACATCTCCGCGCAGCAGTCCAGCCTGACCACGGAGCTGAATACCGCGAATCAAGTTCTGCAGCAACTGCCGTCTCAGTTGGACGGTATCAACGAACTGTACTCGGCGATTACCGGGTATAACGAGGGCGCGAACGGCTAAGGAGCCTTGACCAATGAATGAATATCGACAGCACGCGCTCGAAGGAGCGTCACCAGTGGATCTCGTCGTCGCGCTCTATGACGGCATCATCCGCTTTCTATACTCGGCAATCGATGCGGTGGAGCGTGGCGACACGAGCGGCCGCAGAGCGGCAGCGAAGCGCGCGCTGGACATCATCATTCACCTTCAGGCGCGGCTGCGCATGGATGTGGGCGGCCGGCCGGCCGAGTCGCTCAGCGAATTCTACGCCGCGATCTTCGCTCAGATTCTGCAGGCATCACAACATGCCTCGAAGCCCATGTTCGAGCACGCCGTCGATTGTGTTCGCAATGTCCGCGACGCGTGGCGCGTAGTGGCCAAAGATCCTGCCGCGAACCCGAGCCTGCCAGATGCGGCTGCCCTGCTCGCGAATACGCCGGCGATCAATCAGCCGAATGCAACGAGCGATCTGGCAACCGGTTCGCGCTGGACCGCTTAAGCCTGGCCACGTAAATCTGGACCGCTTGCACAACGCGAGCGGGGTAGAATTTGCTCGTCTGTTGCCGGAGCGCAAAGCCAGCATTCGCGATTACCCCGCTACAGTCAGCTCTTCTTCGAGCTGCTGCTTCTGATAGAGGCTTGCATAATACCCGTCGAGAGCCAGCAGCTCGTCGTGCCGCCCCACTTCCACAATTCTTCCCTTGTCGAGAACGGCAATGCGATCGGCATTGCGCACAGTGGAAACGCGATGCGAGATGAGGATGGTCGTGGTCGCCGCGGTATAAGCGCGCAAACCGCCCAGGATACGCTCCTCTGTATACGTGTCCACGCTGGCCAGCGCATCGTCGAGGATGAGGATCGCGGGACGCCTCAACAGCGCACGCGCGATGGCCGAGCGCTGCTTCTGTCCTCCTGACAGCGTGACGCCGCGCTCACCGACCATCGTTTCGAATCCTTGCGGAAACTCTTCGAACTCCACGCGGATGTGGGCCGCCGTCGCAGCGTTCAACAGGTCTTCCGCCGTGGCATTCGGTGCGCCAAATGCGAGGTTTTCGCGGATGGTTTCGCTGAACAGGAATGTCTCCTGCGGCACCATGCCGATGTTGCGCCGCAAGACAGCCAACGGATACTCGCGCGCCGGCCGGCCGTCGATCAACAGCGTTCCTTCAGGAGCTTCGTACAGCCGTGTAATCAGATTGACGAGCGTGGACTTGCCGCTACCCGTCGGCCCCACAATTGCGAGGCTGGATCCGGCAGGGATGTGCAGTGAAATGCCGTGCAGCACAGGGCTCGCACCGTCTTCATAACTGAAACTCAGGTTGCGAAATTCAACCTCGCCGGCGAGCGCCGCATCAGCAGAAATGGATAGGTCCGCCGCGCGGTCATCAATTTTCGGTTCCATCTTGAGCAGCTCATCGATCCGCTTTACCGACGCGGTGCCGCGCTGGAAGATGTTGATGACCCAGCCCACCGCGATGATCGGCCAGATCAACAGGATCATGTACGTGTTGAACGCGACGAACTGGCCCACAGTGATGTGATGCGAAAGAACTTCGTGGCCGCCTGCGAGCAAAGTAATGATCATCGATACGCCGAGAATGAACTCGAGCGTGGGCCATAGCATTCCCATCAACTGCACCAGGCGCAGTGCGCGATCAATGTATTCGCGATTGAGCCGCTCAAACAAGCCGATCTGCGCGTCCTCGCGCGCGAAAGCACGAATCAATCGCACGCCGGAGTAATTCTCCTGCGCCTGCGCGGAGATGTCGGAAAAGCTAGCCTGGATGCGCTCAAAGCGGTCGTGAATCTTGCGCCCGAGGTACTGCACCACGATGCTCGCCACGGGCATTGGAGCCAGCGCAACTAAAGTGAGATAGGGGCTGATGCGCAGCATAAAGAAAAGCGCAAAGACAGAGAGGAAAATTGTGTTCGCGCTGTACATCAACGCCGGACCCAGGAGCATGCGCACCGCATTCAAGTCGTTGGTCATGCGCGCCATGATGTCGCCGGTGCGATAGCGCTGATAGAAGCCCGAATCTTCGATCTCCAGCTTGCGGAAGAGATCGTTGCGCAGATCGAACTCGATCTCCCGCGAAACGCCGATGAGAATCCACCGCTGCGCGTAGAGAAAAATCCCTTTTACGAGTGTGATCCCGACCAGCGTCAGCGCGAAAATGAAGATCAGCTCCCGCGATGCGCCCTTCTCAATGCGATCGATCGCCATACCAAGCACGCGCGGGACCTGCACGGCGGCGATATTTGTGGCCACGCACGCGAGCGTGCCCCACACCAGCCCCCAGCGGTAGCGACGCATATAGCTGTAGAGTGGGGCAAGATCTCTGAGCATATTTTTATTCTAATGGTCTCCGCTCCGGGTGGCGCAGGCGGCTCCCTAGGTCGGGGTCCGCAGCAGCAAATATCCGCCGGCGAGCCCAAACAGCACGTCGGCAGACCACGCCGCCATCAGCGCGGGCAAGTAATTCACATTGCCCATCGCGCTGAACAGTCCGTCCACCACCCAGTACGCCAGCGCCACGGCAATGGCCACGGCCACGCCACTCAGGGAGCCGCGTCGCCCCATCGACAGCGCAAATGGAATCGCCAGCATCACCATCACCACGGCAATCAGTGGATAGGACAGCTTGTGCCACAAGGCCACGCGAAGGCGCATCGTATCGAACCCGCTCTGCCGCAGATCGCGAATGTAGTGATCGAGCTGTCCGAAGTTCATCTCCTGCGACTGCAGATCTTCCTTCTGGAAGTAGTCGGGCCGCTCGTGAATCTCGGCGAAGGCCGTCTTCAAGAAATCGCGGTATTGCCTCACATTGGCGCCCTGAATATCGCGCACCCAGCCATTCTCAAAGCGCCATGAGCCGGTGTCGTCATCCCAGACTGCGCGCGACGCGAAGATTCGCCTCGTCAGCGCGAAAGTGTTTGGTTCGAACTCGAAGACAGAAAGGTTGGCAAACTCCCTGCCAAAGGGGTCGTAGAACTGGTAGTAGAAGATGCGCGCCGGCTCACCCGGGCGAGGCGCACCGAAGATCCATTTCTCGTCTGGATTCAGATACGTCTGCGGCGGGCGGCCCTTGATGACGTTACGCAGCGCCTCTTGCCTCCGGTTAGCCTGCGGCAGATAGTACTGCGCGAACAGAAACATGCAGACCGCGAAACAGCTCGCCAGCGCCACGATAGGAATCACGAGCCGGTAAACGCTGATTCCCGTCGCCTTGATCGCAATGATTTCGCTGTTGCGGTTCAGGGTGCCGAATGTCACCAGCGCCGCGATCAGCGCCGCGAGCGGAGCGATCAGGTAGACCATGCTGGGGGTGAGGTTCAACAGATACTCGCCGACGGTGGCCAGCCCAATGTGATTGCGCAAAATGTCGCCCACCAGATCGAAAAATGTAAACACGATCATCAGCAGAACGAATCCCGCAAGCACCAGGCAGAACATCAAAAAGAATTCGCGGACAATGTATTCATCAAGAATACGTGGCAGAATGCTGCGCGGCCACGCTCGCTGCCCGCGCGGATGAAAACGGTCGATGACCCCGCGGAGCGGAAATCCATTCGGTTTTGCTGGCGCCTTGAATTTCGGCAGCCGCGACGCCCACATAGAAATCGAGGCAATGATCTGGCCGCCGCTCGCCATCTGCCACAGCAAAAAGATTCCTGCCACCGCGAAGAGCAGATTGGCGGACCAGACCGCAAGAAATGCCGGCAGCTTGCTTTGATGGCCTAGCGCAATGCCAGTGGACGAAAGAAAGTAGTAAACGAAAACCAGCAGGATGGTAAAGACAAAGCCAGAGCTCTTGCCTCCACGGCGCGACGCCGCACCGAGTGGAACACCAACCAGCATCAGCACCAGGCACGCGGCCGGAAAAGCGAAACGATTGTGCATTTCGATCAGGAATTTCTTCTGATCGGGAGTTCCTCTCGTCTCGCGGATGCGCTCGAGCAGCGTATGCATCGGCAGCGCGTAGAGCACTGTGTCCAGCCGCCCAAGGTGGACGTCATTCTGCTGACCGAGCAACAGCGGCATGTCCGTTGTGGTGAAAGTCGAGATGTTCGATTGGCCCGGCTGGTCGGCAACCGTTTCGTCGCGCAGTCCATCGCGGAGCCGCATCAGCAGCTCCTGCGTGTTGTCGGAAACCACTGTCGCAGAAGCCGCCGTCGTAATCAGCGGATTGGCAGGATCGCTGATGTCTGCCATGAACACTTGCCGCCAATTCGCAGCCCCCGTGCCAGCGCGCACGTCCTGCACGTAGAGAACAAAGTTGTGAAAATCTTCATAGAACACGCGCGGCTGAATCTCGTAGGACGCCTGCGAGACCCCCAGCGATTGCTGCATGTCAATAATCGCCTGGTTGGCGCGCGGCGCGAGATAGAGGGAGTTGCCGAGGCCAAGAAGCGTTCCTGAAATGGCCACAATCGACGACACGCGGACGAAGTAGCCGATGCCCAGCCCGCACGCCCGCATTGCGATGATTTCGCTGTCGGCCGCGAGCCGGCTCAAGCCCAGCAGCAAGCCCCACAACACCGCCATCGGAATCGTGACCTTGAACAGGTTAGGCAGAGTGAAGAGAAAGACCTCGCCCACATCAACCCACGTTGAGCTGTTGCGCACCACCACCTCGAGGATGCGCGGCAGGTCCGGCATGAACAGGATGAACGTGAAAAGCCCGCAGCCGATCAGCGTAAGGGAAATGATCTCGCCGAGGATGTAGCGTGTGAGGATGCGCACAGACGGGCTCAGCTTTTAGTTTAACGTTGCGATGTGCCGGGCCGCCAGCGGCGCAGCTTCAGGCTGTTCCCCAACACGCAAATCGAGCTCAGCGCCATCGCCGCGGCCGCAAGCCACGGCGTCAGCAAAATGTGAAACACAGGATAAAGAGGTCCCGCCGCGAGCGGAATACCGAGCACGTTGTACCCCACTGCCCAGCCAAGATTCTGCTTCATCGTGCGGACGGTTTGCTTCGCCAGCGCCATTCTCGTCCTTTCACGTGAGCAGTCATTCCCCTCTTAGGCAATACCTGCACGTCTTCCGCCGGCTGCAAATGGATTCCCATCTCATGCGCCCGCTCCACAATCGCGTGCGCCAGCGGATGATTCGATTTGGTGCCGGCACGCGGCACACGTCATGCCCAGGATGGGCAGCGTGATCGATTCCGTCGACTGCGATGTCAAACATTCATTCCGGGAATCACTCCGGGGAACCAGTTCGTGTGGAGGATTATGATTCCAGATGCGCGGCATAACCGGATTTGGCGAGCGCACCGACTACATGATTAATGACTCCAAGACTTGCGGGGGCAAGATCAACCGAAGCAAGATCAACGGGCGCGGGTTCTTCGTTGCATGCGAGTCTCGCTGCTCCCACGCGAACTTCAATCACTCTCACTCCCGGAACGGTGGCGAGGGTCTGGCTCACCCGGCGCACGCACGCTCCGCAGTGCATACCATCGATTTTCAGGATAAATTTCAGACATGGCTCTCTCGATGATAGCGGGGATCAAGCGATTCAGAGCCGCTTCGACTCGTCGCGGCGGAAGCAAAACGCTCCCGCTCCGAGGCGCGGCGCATGACTGAGCCGCCCGAATCCGATCCAATCCAGACCGGGCCGATCAAGACTGAGCCGAACGAGACCCAGCCAATTCGGCGCGAGTATCCACGCGCGCCGCTCGTTGGCGTGGGCGCAATCATCGTTCACCAGGAGCGCGTTCTGCTTGTGCAGCGCGGAGGAGAGCCGCTGAAGGGCCATTGGACGCTGCCCGGGGGCGTTCTCGAGCTCGGTGAAGCGCTCGCCGTCGGTGTTGCCCGCGAGGTGCAGGAAGAAACTGGCCTTCTGGTCGAGGTAGTCGAGCTCGTCGAAATTGTTGACCGCATTCATCGCGAAGATGGTCACATCCGCTTCCACTATGTGATCGCGGACTATCTTTGCACGGTCATCGGCGGGGAGTTGCGCGCGGCATCGGACGCGGATGACGTTCGATGGGTGGCGCGCGCCGAATGGAACAGTCACAGCGCGTTGAAGCTCGATCCCATTACGGTCCGAGTGATCGAAAAGGCCTGGCAGTTGGCACACTCTCGCGTGTGAATCGCGCCAAACCGCATGTTGCAATGGAAACTTCCTGCGCGCTACTCTTCCTCACCACGTGAAGGGTCGAAGTGGTTGACGCTGTCGCATCTCCTCTGCGAGACTCACGCCCATGCGGTACAGCGGAAAGCTGGAATATGCCAGCGAGCGCAAAATTCGATCGCGGAATAAGGTCTACTACCGTTTCGCTCACTGGCCAATCTGGATCTGGGTCTTCTTTCTCGCTCCTGGGCCTCTTACATTCGGCCTCTTTGCCCACGGATTCAGTCTGTGGAACGGCTTGTGGCTCGCCGCGGTGCTTATCGGCACGGGCATCGCCGGTCTTTTCGGCCAGTTGCCAGGTGTTGAACCCGCGCCGTACATTCTGAGATTTGACGAAGACAAGCCGAACCCGCTGTATCGCCGCGTCTGCTATACATTCGCGTGGAACGCGGTGCTGAACTTCGCGCTGCTCAACATGGCCGGGCTGGCATACGCCGCGGTCACGGGAGTGTGGCGGCTCAAGCAGATCTATCTTTACGCATATTCGCCAATTTGCGCGTTCATTCTTTTTCTCGGCATGATCGGCAAACTGCCGCGCGTCGCGCATTCGACAAAAGGTGAAGGCGTGGAGCGGCGCTACTTCTACGGCTCGGTCTGGGCGGTAACGGCTGCACAAAGCATCCTGCTCGTGCTTTGGAAAACGCTGCCGGAGACGCGCGGCGGCAGCTTGACCAAGCTGGCAGTCTTCGTCGCAGTGCTCGTGGTGATGGGACTCGCTGCGTGGCGCGGGATACTACCCCGCACGCGGCCCATTTTGCCGGGCGAGCTCATGATTTCTGACTAATTTCGCGATCGCGAAGTGCGCCATAATTATCCCCATCCGCGTAGCGTCTCTTCGCTCCTCAGACTTCGCCTCAAATCGATACAGGGGTCGATACAAGGCCGGGATCTCGGTGATCGAGGTCGCAGACAAAGCGACTTCGATGTTCCAAGGGACTGCCGGGATCGCTCTGGCCGGCGCCTCGATTGTGATAACGTTTGAGTTACGGTGTTCGTGCGCCCTGCCGCTATCCATGCGGCAAAGCAAGAGGGTCGCATTCACGCCGGGGCACACGAATGCAGCAGCAGCCGGACTCGTTATCGCACACGCTCACCGTGAGCCCGGCTCCTTCGCTGGGGCCCGCATCGGACCCTGCCTCCGCGCCATCGCAAAGCAATGGAACCACCAGCGAATCCTCTGATCCGCAGCCTCATCGCGTTCCCCGCTGGCTTGAGCGCGTCGAGCTTTTTCTCCGTGTCATGTTGCGCATGTACATCGGCCTCGCCGTCTGTTATGCTCCGTGGTCGCACACATTCTGGGACCAGAATCCGATCTTCCTCCAATATCCCGCGCTCGCTGATTTCGCCGCCCACGGCGCCGTCCGCGGTATCGTCTCCGGACTGGGACTCCTCAATCTGTGGATTGCGTTCCGCGATGCCGTTCGTCATCGGGATAGTTAATTGATGCCAGAGAGCGACAAGCAAACCGGAGATCGCCAGCCCGCAGCAATCAATGCCGCCGCAGAAAAGGTGTCAGCCGATTCCGCCGTCCCGAAAGGCTCCACGTCCATCCCGGCTCCCACGATCAAAACTCCTCCGCCGCTGCAGGTCGCGCCGCTCGCCTACGAAAATCCTACGTTTCTCAACAGCGCTGACGGCCGTCTGATCCGCATCGTCTCCGAGTACCTCGAGCCGCTCGCACGCTTCCGCCGCGAGCAGATTCAGGACACCGTCGTGTTCTTTGGCTCGGCTCGCTTCCGTGGCCGCGAAGAAGCCGACCACGCGCTCGAGTTGCTTGACAACACCGGTTCCACGCGTCCCGCACCCAGTGAGGAGCAGCCCGCCAAGGCCGGCGAGATCGCAACAGGCAAAGCCACCGATCTGCAGCGCAAGCGCGCCGTTGCCGCCGTAGAAATGGCTCGCTACTACGAAGACGCCCGCCGCCTCGCGCGCATGCTTACCGAGTGGTCCCGCACCATTCCCTCACGCAAGCATCGCTTCGTCGTCACCTCCGGCGGCGGACCGGGCATCATGGAAGCCGCCAATCGCGGCGCATACGAAGCAGGCGGCAAAACCATTGGCCTCAATATCAGCCTGCCTTTTGAGCAGACCCCGAATCCCTACATCACTCCCGCGCTCAACTTCGAGTTCCACTACTTCTTTATGCGCAAGCTCTGGTTCGCCTACCTCGCCAAGGCGCTCGTCGTCTTTCCCGGCGGCTTCGGTACGCTCGACGAGATGTTCGAACTGCTCACTCTCACGCAAACTCAGAAGCTCGCCAAGAAAATTACCGTCCTTATCTACGGCCCTGAATACTGGAAGAGAGTCTTCAGCCTTGAGGCTCTCGTGGACACCGGCGCCATCTCACCCAAGGATCTCGACCTCTTCGTCTACGCCGATACACCCGAGCAGGCCTTCGATATGCTGCGCCATGGTCTCACTGAGAACTACCTTGGGCCCGAAGCCGCAGCCGCGCAGGCCGCAGGCAAGAAGCCGCGCGAAGAGGAATTAATGCCCGGCTGGAGTATCGAAGATTTCCTCGGCCCGGAGCTGGCCAAGACCCGGAAGTAGCTCGGCTTGGTGCATTGGGCGCCGTCTTGTCCATTACTTATCTCGATCTACCAGCACTTATCTCGACCGCCCGCGCAGCCCTGCCAAGGGTCCAATTCTCATCACAATTTTTACCATTGCGTAACAAAAGCGGCCGATCCGACTCCAAACTCAATCAATTTTGGCAATGCGCGTGCCTTTGTGTGTTCCGAATCACTACACCTTCGCGCATTCATCGCAGATTCACGCACTTGTCCCTCACCATCTGACCGCAGTTTCTTGGTATTTTCGTAACTCCGTTGGTTCAATCGCTGCATCAATTGAAGGGCAATTCGCGCTGCTTTAACCGGAAATTTACCGCTTCCTGTGGATAATGACTGTGTAAATCCACAAAGCCGGGGGTCCTACAAGGAGGGGTACATGCCAAGTTCCACCATCTCCTATCTATGGCGCGACAAGAACTCCCCGAAGGAGTTCAAGGCCGGAGTCTCGCTGCACAGCCACACCAATCAATCCCGCGAGACGCTGGACTTCCTCGCCAGCTTCGGGAACCAGTTTCCCGTCATGCGCCCGCTCATCTCGCGCATGGAGCGCCGCGCCGAGCAGAACCACGGCGTCCACATTGACTACGCTGCCAGCTACTGGACGCCGCCTATGACGCCCAAGCTGGCCTTCGATCTCGAGACGCTCCAGATTGAAAAGCTCAACCTCGCGGCCATGGTCTCTATCTCTGACCACGACAACATCAAGGCACCCATGCTCCTGCGCACCGTGCCCAGCGCCCGTCAGATTCCTGTCTCTGTCGAGTGGAGCGCGCCCTACGGCGGCGTGCAGTCCTTCCACCTCGGCGTGCACAACCTACCCAGCGCCAAAGCCGCGGGGTGGATGAAAACTCTCGAAGAGTTCACCGCGCACCCCAGCGATGCGCGCCTCACCGAGATTCTCGTCGAACTCCATCGCGAGCCCAACGTGCTGGTCGTCTTCAACCACCCCATGTGGGATCTCTACATGGTCGGCAAAGAGAAGCATCAGTTCCTCGTCAACGAGTTCCTGCTGAAGAACGGCGCGTATCTCCACGCGCTCGAGCTCAATGGCCTGCGCGACTGGAATGAGAACCGCGAGGTCCGCCGGCTGGCGGAGAAGTGGAACATGCTGCTCATCTCCGGCGGCGATCGTCACGGCGTGGAGCCCAACGCCAACGTCAACCTCACCAACGCCGCCACGTTCACTGAGTTCGTCCACGAGATTCGCCGCCAGAAGAGGAGCCAGGTGCTTTTCATGCCGCAGTACGCGGAGCCGTGGAAGCATCGCATCCTCCAGTCGACGATTGACGCCATCCGCCACTACCCCGAGTTCCCGCAGGGCTCGCGCACCTGGGACGAGCGCGTCTACCACCCCGACAAGAACGGGGCGGTTCGCCCGCTGAGCGAACTGTGGCCCGATGGCTCAGCGCCGCCCGTCGTGTCGGCGATCCTTGCCATGGTCCAGATGATGGGCCAGGGTCTCGTCGCCGACGGGCTGCGCATGGCATGGAACGAGTCGCATCAGCTGCGCCTCGCCCTCGGCGATCACGAGGTTTGATCTGTGCGATCCCGAAAGTTAATGGGCCGGAGTGGCTAGCCACTGCTTCGCTCCCTGACCTATCCGAGCGGAGAAAGTGCGGGCAGCGCGATCTGGATGTGATTTGACCCGCGCATCCGGACACTCCATGAAATCATGAAAGGGCCCGGCTTATTGCGGTGCGAAATCGCCGCCCTAGCCCCGAGGAACGCCCGAATGGAAACGGAGTCAACGATCAGCTCCGCCAACTCCGCCGACTCCGCTCCCTCCACTTCCCCCCGCGTCGCTTACTTTCCAGATTCGTTTCATGAAGTCAACGGCGTCGCCCACACCAGCCGCAACTTTGAAGCCTTCGCCCGCCGCCGCAACCTACCCTTTCTCTGCGTGCGCGCCGGCGAGCGCGCCCAGGCCGTCGTCGAAGAGGGCAACGTCTGGACTCTCGAGCTCCCCCGCGGCTTCCTGTCATTCGCCCTTGAAAAAGATCTCCGCTTCGATCCCGCCTTCCTGCGCCACATTCCGCTCATCGGCGAAGTGCTTGAGCGCTTCAAGCCGGACCTGATCCACATCACGGGGCCCAGCGAAGTCGGCATTCTCGGCGCCGGCCTGGCCCATCATCTCCATTTGCCGCTCGCCGCCAGCTGGCACACCAACGTTCATGAGTACGCCGCGCGCCGCGCTGACTGGTTCCTGCGCCTGTTACCGCAGCAGCAATCGGCGGCCATTGGCCAGAAGATTGAAGATCTCGCTATGGCCACTGCCGCTCGTTTTTACTCCGTGGCTCAGGTGCTCTTCGCGCCCAATCCGGAGCTCTGCGCCCTGCTTGAGCGCATGACCAGCCGCCCCTGCCATCTCATGCCGCGCGGCGTCGACGCCGAACTTTTCAATCCGGCAAAAAGGCAATCAAAGACGCAAAGCGGCGAAGCCGTGCTCGGATTCGTGGGACGATTTTCCGTTGAGAAAAACGTCGCGCTTCTAACCAAAATTCAGCAAGAACTCGACCAAGAAGGAAAGAAATTCCATTTCGTGCTCGCCGGCCAAGGCGCGGAAGAAGACTGGATGCGCGAGCGCTTGCCGCGTGCCGAGTTCACCGGAGTTTTGCGCGGCGAAGATCTCGCCCGCGCCTACGCCAACATGGATCTCTTTGTCTTCCCCTCGCATACCGATACCTTCGGCAACGTCGTGCTCGAAGCTCTCTCGAGCGGCGTCCCCGCCATCGTCACTTCTGACGGCGGCCCACCCACCATCGTGCGCGACGGCATCACCGGCCGCATTGTTCCGGATGAGGAATTCGCCACAGCCATCGCCGGCATTCTCGCCGACCCGGCCGAGCACGACGCAATGCGCCAGGCCGCCCGCGCTTATGCCGAGACGGCAACTTGGGATTCGGTGTTCGAAGGTGTCTATTCCGCCTATCGGGACCTCCAGCCCCTCGCCGCCCGCAACGGCCGCGTCCGCTGAGCCGCCCCGAACCGGCAGTCTAACGCTCGTCAACCTGAGCGTAGATCGCACCAGCGATCGGGGTCGCTTAAGATATCCGCGCCTGCGGGCATAATCAATGGATTCACGGTGTTGCAGCCGGGTCCAATCTCGCGCCCGAGGGTCGCTCACATCATGCTCTACCCACGCGCTGGCCAGTCCGCAGATCGAGCGCAAAGGCCGTCTCTTTATCGGTCTTCATCATCCAGCCCGCGCCGCGCAGCGTTGCGCCGCCGACGCCTGTAATCTCCACGCCTTCGTCGGAGAGCTTTTCGCTCTCCCACTCTTCGCCATCGCGGCCCCACGCGAGAATCGAGTGATGGCCAACGAAGAGCAGTAAATTCTGCGCAACCACCGGCAGAATCCGCAGCACCGGCCGGTAGCGGATCATCGTGAAGCGCTCCGGAGCTTCCGTATCAATTAAGTACGCGTAGCCGCCCGCGGCGGCACAAATCGTCTCGGGTTTCGGCGATGCCCAGATGCCGGTCGGCACCGCTGCATCGCGAAATCCGAGCGCGCACGTCGCAAGAAACTCCTGCGGTCCCTCGGGCCGGATCAGCACTTCCAGGGCACCACGCTCTACTTCTTCCGCCTCGCGTGGATAGACAAAATGCCGCGGCGGCAGGATCATCGGCCGCGCCGCAAGCACCTGCGCCTGCCAGCGATGCGGAAAGCTCAAGTCAACGGTCTTCGGACCGCTCACCGCGTTGCCTTATAGCTCAGGATCCAGCGCCTCTGCTCGTCGGTATCGGGAATCGCGTAGCCGCGTGCCGCCTGGATCGCCGCGATCGCGATTTTCGGCTTCCAGCCAAGGTGGATCAGCGTGCACGCCGCAGTCGTCGGTGCGCGGCCAATGCTGCCACGGCAGTGCATGCCGATGCGCTCGCCGGCGCGCAGCCGCTCCGCCAGCCCGGTGACGAACGCCCGGAACTCTGCTTCGTCCTCCGGCACGTGCACGTCGAGAATGGGAAAAGAGAGGAACTTCATGCCGGCCTCTTCGGCAAGCTGGGGCTCGTCGCCCAGTCCCAGCCAGCGCGCTTCGTCCGGGTCGAGCAGCGAGACCAGAGTCTCGACCCCGCTGTGCTTGTACTCGAGCAAATCGTCCTTCAGCTGCGCGTCACCGCGTGGGCACAGCACGATCGCCAGGGTCGCGGGAGGATCGCCCTTGATCCAAAAAACACTGTCCGAAATAAAGCCGTCTGGCGCCTCTCTGTCCAACAGCAATTCCAGCCTTTCGCGCGCTCTGCAGAAGAGATCTCTTCTCATCATATCGGGCCATGGTCAACGGTTTCCTGTCCCGAAATGATCGCGACTGGGAGCAAGATTCCATCGCTCCACAATTCACCGCATGTTGACACGGGCATGAACTTTCTTCTCCGGGCCGGCGAGGGTCCTGCGCGAAAAATGCGAAAATAAAGGCAGGGTCCGAACTACGACTAAATCTCTTCAGTGCAAGGGGTTTCTGCGGGATGCTGCGCGTTCTCTCCACACATCTGTTCCTCAACCATCGACTTCATCCTGGACTGCTGGAGTCGGCTGCACGCGCTGGCGCGCAGGCAATCGAGATCTTCGCCGCGCGCCAGCATTTCGATTACACCAACAGAGAGCACGTGATCGAAGTGGCCGAGTGGTTCCGCTCCAATCCCGTGGAGCCGTTTTCCATGCATGCGCCGCTCTATCCTGACCGCGAGATGGGCCGTGCGGGTGCGCCGCCGGTCAACGTGCTGCATCCGGAGAAGGCCCGCCGCATCGATTCGATGGACGAGATCAAGCGGGCGCTCGAGTCGGCCGAGCACATTCCACTGCGCAATATCGTGATCCACCTTGGCGAGCGCGCCGATGGCTGGTCGCCGCGGACCATCGAATATGCCCTCACCGCACTCGAACATCTCGGCGCGTTTGCGCGCCCACTCGGGGTTCGCTTGCTGGTGGAGAACCTGCTGAGCGAGGCCACCACGCCCGAGCACCTGGTGACCATCCTCGAAATGGGCCATCTCGATAATGTGGGCGTCTGTCTCGACCTTGGTCACGCGAATGCCTCAGTCGGAACGATTGAGGCAATCACCACCCTTGGCAAACGAGTCGCCTCCGTCCATGTCCACGACAATCACGGCACCAAGGACGAGCATTTATGGCCGGGCGATGGAACCATCAACTGGATGACGACCTTGAAGGCGCTCAAAGCGCTCCCCACACCGCCGGCGGGCGTGCTCGAGATCAGCTATTTACTCAGCGACCCAGCGGCCGAGCTGCCAGTCAAAATCGAAAAAGCATTCAAGCTACTCGACTGAGCGATTCTCGAGAGAGGCGACCATCGTAGTGGCAGCTTGCAGCGTGTAGAGCAGGAACATTTTCCCAATCCCGGCGGCACGGCAATTGGACAGGGGTCAGAACTAAATTTGGTGCCGATTTAAAGTGGCCGCGGTCAGAAGTTGAAGTACGCGCCGGTCAGAATTTAGACTACGCGCCGGTCAGAATTTAAGGTTCGCGCCAATCAGAATTTGAAATACGCCCCAATCATGGGCTCGGCGGTGTGCGTGAATGCGCCGGTCGATGTATAAAGCCGCGTGACGTCAGGCGCCTGATAGAGATTGCCGCGGTACTGGAGGCGCAGGCCGATGTGCGGGACGAGCCCCCAGTCGAGACCAGCCCCATAGACATAAACCACCTTATCCGAACTGGTGGTATTGCTCTGGCCGCCGCTCGGCTCGTTGAGCAGCACACCGATGCCGAGAAGTCCGAAGGGCCGCAGATTCGAGATATGAATCGAGGGAACCCAATCGCCGGTGATTTCGTGTGCGTCTGCGGAAACAGCAGCGCGGCTGGTAGGCGCGCACGTGACATCGGCGCCGCACTCGGGTGAGAACACCTGATTGGCGCGATTGTAGGAGTAAGTCGCCTCCCACCCGAGGAGCGGATTGGAGATGTGGCGCAGCTCAAAGATGCCGCCTGCGGAGTTCGACGGACTTTCGGCGACGCCGTTGCCGTTGGTGGCGCCGCTGAAGGTGCCGTAGATGCTCAAAGCGACATCGGTTTGCGCGTGCGCGGCGTGAGAGCAAAGCACAATCAGCGAGTAGAACAATAGAGAGCCCAGGGCCCAGGTTCTTAACCGCATCTTTTCACCATCTCAAGAAAATTGCCGAGCTGTTTTCTGAAGCGAGATTGGTTTCAGAAGAACAGCGCGAGCGAGTCATTTTTTCTATCCTGTTGGACGCAGCGTAGGCGGGAATGGATGGACTGGAGAGCGCCGTGGCAGGGTTACGAAAGAGGAGGAATTGCGAAGCGGCAATTCCGATTCAGGAGGGCGATTCAGGAACTGGGAGACGAGATCCGGATCAGCGCTGGCTGGCTTCGCCCGCGGCGACTTTGCGGTTGAATTGGGCGGAGCGATTGCGCGGAATGCTGAGGGAATTCCAACCATCACCGGCGAAGTGCTTGGCGAGCAGTACAATTTGCCCGATGTGATGCGGATAGTGGGCGAGCTGGCGGTTGATGGCCTGCATGACGGAGTGTGCTTCACCGCGGATGGTCACGGTGCGCATGAGATCGGCGTCGGTGAGGGAGTCAAGAGCGGAAAAGACGCAGGCCCAGCCGTTTCCCCAATCAGACAGAAGATCGGCCCGAGTGGCCGAGGGATGAATGAACTCGCCGTCGCGGTTGCGCTCGGGTTTTTCGCCGTCGGTGGTGAAGAAGTCAGTCCAGCGCGAGCGCATGTTTCCGGTCATGTGTTTGACGATGATCGCGATGGAGTTTGCTTCAGGATCGAGGACCGCGAAGAGCTGCTCCTCGCTGACCTGCTCCATGGCGCGCTCGGCGAGGCGCTTGTATTGATAAAAGACGGCGGTGGCGTCTTTGATATACGACGTAGTGAACTCGAGCGCCATGCGGAAAGTTTATGCGAGAGGTAGAGCTCTACGCCACGGCAACAATGCAGTTTCGCGGCTGGATTTCGAAATCCGGATTCGAAACCCGATTGAGGAAACGCGATCTGGAGCGTGTTTCATAAACAGCGGTTGTGGGGAGGAGCGACGTTCATGAAACTCGGCTTGTAGCCGGGCCCCATGCATGCCCGGGCCAGCCTCTGTGGATTTATGAAACACGCTGTGGGCTACTATCGCAATCAATGATGAGACCAAGATGGTGGACAGTTGCTCTGGTGACGATGACGGTGTGCAGTGGGGCCGCCTTTGCGAAACCCCGCCCGATCCAATCGCAGCCCATTCAAGTGAAAGTGGTGGTCGTGGCGATGTTCGAGGTCGGCAACGACACGGGTGACGGGCCAGGCGAGTTGCAGTACTGGGTGGAGCGCGACCACCTGGAGCGGGTTTACGCGATGCCGGACGCATATCACGCGGTGCGCATGAACGACCGCGGGGAGATGGCGGTGCTGACGGGCCAGGGAACGGCGCACGCGGCATCGACGATCATGGCGGTGGGACTGGATCCGCGGTTTGATTTTTCTCATGCTTATTGGATTGTGGCGGGAATCGCAGGAGGGACGCCGGACCGCATCTCGCTGGGATCGGCGGCGTGGGCGCGGTGGGTAGTAGATGGAGATCTCGGCTATGAGATCGATGCACGCGAAATTCCGCAGGACTGGCCCACGGGAATGCTGCCACTGCGAAAGAAAGTTCCCTACGAGACGCCCGCCGAACCACTGGATGGGCAGGCGTACTCGCTGAACGCAAACCTGGCGCAGTGGGCGTTCGACTTGACACGCAGCACGCCGCTCGATGACTCGGACAAGCTGCGCGAAATTCGCAGCCATTTTGCGGGCGAGGCGGCGAAGCGGCCGCCGTTTGTCGCGCTGGGCGATGAGATTTCGTCGTCGACTTACTGGCACGGCAGATTATTGGACGCGTGGGCGCAGCACTGGGTGCCGTATTTCACCGGCGGCAAGGGAATGTTTGCGACCACAGCGATGGAAGACACGGGGACGCTGCAGTCGCTGGTGTTTCTGGGGCACGCGGGGCGCATCGACATCAATCGGGTGCTGGTGCTGCGAGCGGTGAGCAACTACGATCGGCAGCCGGAGGGGTTGAGCGCGGCGGAGAGCCTAGCGAAGCAGCGCATCGGCGCATACGCTGCTTACCTGCCCGCGCTCGAGGCGGCATACCGGGTGGGGCACACCGTAGTGAACGAACTCCTGAACAACTGGGCGCGGTATGAGGGAACGATACCGAGTGCGGCGCAGTGATTCCCAGGCCTGAAGCTACAGCGACTTCTTGAAGTGGACGCAGCGATCGACAACTTCGAAGCCGAGGGCGCTGTACGCCTGCTGCGAAGGAAGATTGCCGATAAGCGCGTCGGAGGCCATCTCAGCACAGCTGAGTTCGCGCGACCAGTTCTCTGCGGCCTGCATGAGCGCGCGGCCAATGCCGCGGCCGCGATACGATTCCGAGACGAACTAGCCTTCGATATAACCCACAGAATGTTTGGTATCGCACGCATCGGCGTGCGAGCGCAGGCCGACTTCGATGAATCCGCAGGGAACGCCGGTCATCTCCTCGGCAACAAAAAGAGCAAGAGGCAGCGATCCAGACTTACCGTAACGGATCTTGGCGTGGACTTCCCGCCAATGCTCGTCAACTGAGCCGTCTGGCCACAGGAATGCGCACATCCGAGCGAGGCCCTCCACGTCGCGCTCGATTGCGGGCCGGATGTGCACGTCGACCATGGCACCTATTCTAGAGATCGCGCAGAAACAAAGCTTGGCGGAGAACGGCCCGGGGATAGAGAATGCTGGAGTTCCGCAAATTCATTTCCAGGTTGCGCACTTCTACCGAGCGCAAACAGGAGATTGCACAAGGACGGCTGGATGCATTCTGTATGGCTCGGAGAATTCATGGGGACGCTGGTGCTGGTGCTGCTGGGCACGGGTGTGAACGCCGGCGTGACGCTCCGCAAATCGTATGCGGCGGATTCGGGATGGATGGTGATCGCGACGGGGTGGGCGTTGGGCGTGCTGTGCGGCGTGATGGTGGCGCAGGCGTTCGGCAGCTCGAGTGCGCACCTAAACCCTGCGGTGACGCTGGCGGCCGCAGTGACGTCAGGAAACTTTTCTCCGGTGCTGACGTACTGGTCCGCTCAGATGCTGGGCGCGATGGTGGGCGCGACGCTGACCACGCTGCACTACGCTCCGCACTGGCGGCCGACACCAGACGCGGCAGCAAAGCTGGGCGTGTTCTGCACCAATGCGGCAGTGCGGAGCCCAGCGGCGAACATTTTTAGCGAGATGCTAGGCACGGCGGTGCTGATCGTTGTTGCGGGATCCATTTTTTCTCATGGCGTGGCCGCGGATGGACCGGCGGCGGGTTTAGGACCGTGGCTGGTGGGGAGCCTGGTGTGGGGCATCGGATTGTCGCTGGGCGGAACGACGGGGTACGCGATCAATCCCGCGCGCGACCTGGGCCCACGGCTGGTGCACACGCTGCTGCCGATTCCCGGCAAGGGCGGATCGAACTGGGGCTACGCGTGGATTCCACTGGTCGGAGACCTGAGCGGAGCGGCGCTGGCGGGTCTGCTTCTGCGCTACGCGCATCTGTAAGAAGGTTTTGCACTCTATTTCCACAAGGAACAGCGGCACCTATCCGATTTGCGCGGGATCTTTATTCGAGCAGCGACGCGATGATGGCGAGTGCGGCGATCGCGGCCGTTTCTGCGCGAAGGATGCGCGGACCGAGCGAGGTGGCGCGCCAGCCGTGAGCGTCAAAGAGAGCTGCTTCGGCGGGAGCCCAGCCACCTTCGGGGCCGATTGCGATTTCAAACTGATGGGATCCAAGTGACTGGGATTCTTGATGCGCCGAAGCGAAGACGTCTTCGACCGTGCGGCGCAGGCTGATGGCCCGCTCCTGCTCGGCGAGAACGATGCGAGACGCGCCGGAGGATGCGGCGCGCACGCGATCGGCAAGGGAAACGGGATCGTGAATCAATGGAACATCGGAACGGCGGGCTTGCTGCGCGGACTCGTGCGCGATGCGACGCCAGCGCTCGGCGCGCTTCGCAGCGGACTGGGCGAGATGCTTCTCTGAACGCTGCGCAAGGACGGGCGCGATGGCGGCGATGCCCAATTCGGTGGCTTTTTCGATGGCCCACTCCATGCGATCGAATTTGTAAACGGCCAGTACCAACGTAATGGGCAATGCGGGGCCGGCTTCGAGCTCCCCGCCGAGCTGGAAGAGCACTTCACTCTTTGTGCCTTCCAACGCGACGCTGGTAACAACGGAATGAAAGACGCGGCCGCCGGCGACGACGTCGGCCTCCATTCCAGGCTGAGCGCGCAAGACGCGCGCAAGATGTTCAGCCTGAGCGCCGGTGATGGCGGCAGCAGAATCATCCCAGCGTTCGGCAATCCAGCGGCGATAGGTCATGGCTCTTCTGTAGAAGTGTACGCAATGCGCGATAGCTTGAGATGTTTTTGTGAAAAGTTGCGAATCGCCAGTGTTCATGGGGCGATGGAGCAGATGCGATCTTGCGGGGTTCGACGCGGCCGGGAAGATTCTTTGGCGCAAAGAATCTTCCTTCACTCAAAATACGATCTTCGCCACAAACACCAAGGGGAACGCTTTTCAGCGTTCCCCTTGAGTGTTGCCTTTATGGGTTGTTCGATCCGCTACTTTTTCTTCGCGGTCTTCTTGGTGGCCTTCTTAACGGCCTTCTTCGCTGGTTTCTTGGCTGCTTTCTTGGTTGCCATTTTGCCTATTCTCCCTTTTCGATGGGTTGCATCGATCCTGCAAATTAAATTGCAGTTGAAGAATGTATAGATTCATACAAGATCGATGTCAAGAAAAAAACGACACGAGAGTGAAAAAAAGATCAACATCATTTCGACCTCGGATCGATGACGAGAGCGAGAACCGCATCGAGGTCTGCGCTGCAAATCAAAATTCCGAACGATTGCATCGCGAGCGACGACAATTTGCGAGTGCAAGTTGGAATGATGCGCAGCGCGCGCGAAGTGTTTGTCCGCCCCGGTCATCAGCACTCGATTATGTTCAACGCAAGTCCGGCGAGGCTTGTTTCCTTGTAACGCGATTGCATATCGAGGCCGGTGAGATACATGGTGCGAATCACTTGATCGAGCGAAACCTTGTGCGCTTCGGGCTCGTTGAGCGCGAGGCGCGCGGCCTGCACAGCTTTGACCGCACCCATCGCGTTGCGTTCGATGCACGGAATCTGCACGAGACCGCCAATGGGATCGCAGGTCATTCCCAAATTGTGCTCCATGGCAATCTCCGCGCCGTGCTCGATCTGGCCGTCGTTTCCACCGAGAGCGGAGACGAGTCCGCCGGCAGCCATGGAGCACGCGACGCCAACCTCACCCTGGCAACCGACCTCGGCGCCGCTGATAGAGGCATTCTCCTTGTACAGCGCACCGATGGCGGCCGACGTGAGAAAAAAGCGAACGATCCCTTCGTGGTCCGCACCGGGGACGAAGCGCAGATAGAAGTGCGCGACGGCGGGAACGACGCCCGCGGCTCCGTTGGTGGGCGCGGTGACGACGCGGCCGCCAGCGGCGTTCTCTTCATTCACGGCCATTGCGTAGACGGTGACCCAGTCGATGGGAGCCAGGGGATCGCTTTGCGCGCCGGATGCGTCGCGGGCCAGCAATCGCTCTGCCAATCGATGCGCGCGGCGGCGCACCTGCAATCCGCCGGGGAGAATGCCTTCGGCGGCGACTCCGCGCTCGACGCAGGCCTGCATGGTCTGCCAGAAGGTATCGATTCCATTGCGCACGAGCGGTTCAGGCTCCGCGCCGGGATGGAGGGCGCGCATGCGTGCGCATTCGTTGGCCATCATGACGCGGTCGATCGAAAGGGAGTGAGCGCGGGAGACTTCAAGCAGTTCGGCGGCAGAGTGGAACGGATAGGGCGGCTGCGCTTCGGATTCGGACGCGGTCATGTCCGATACTCCGTCTTCGGTGATGAATCCGCCGCCGATGGAGAAGAAGGTGCGTTCGCTGAGGATTGAGCCGCTCGCACCGAATGCGAACACGCGAAGGCCGTTGGGATGGCGAGTCTGTGCGCCGGGAGGAAACATGTGATCGCGATGAAAGATGAGGTCGCGCGATTCGTCGAAGGGGATGGAGCGGGACGCGGCGAGAGAAATTCTCCCCGCGGAACGAATGGCAGCGACCGTAGATTCGATAGCAGCGGGATCGATGGTCGAAGGTTCGTCGCCAGCGAGGCCGAGAAGGATAGCGCGATCGGTGGCATGTCCCTTGCCGGTGAGCGCGAGTGAACCGTAAAGATCGACGTGGACGCGGACGACCCGATCGAGCGCGCCGGACGAAAGAAGGTCCCGCGCGAAACGGCAGGCGGCGCGCATGGGGCCCATGGTGTGCGAGCTCGAAGGCCCTATGCCGATCTTGTAGAGATCGAAGAGACTTGTTACCACGGTATTGATTGTAGAAGCGGGAGCAGTTGCGGGGGCGGGAATCGTTGGCGAAGACAGCTGGGTCGTTTATTCAAGGAATTCGCGCACGAAAGGGTTCTCACTGCGGACCAGATCGTGAAGGGAGCCGTCGAAGATGATGCCGCCTTCTTCCATCATGAGAAATGTGGTGTTTGGGTTGTACTCGCCCTTGGGCAGTGGCACCATGTGCCCCTTCTCGGCATCGAAGCGATGATTGCAGAGCGTGAAGGCATCCTGCAGCCGATGGGTGACCATCATGGCAGGTGTCGCATGGACGTCGCGCTGCTTCACGATCAGCTCAATGATGGTGGTGGAAGTGATGGGATCAAGACCGCCGGTTGGCGAATCGTAGAGGATGAGCTCCGGGGTGTGGATCAAAGCGCGCGCGATGGCAACGCGACGGCGCATGCCACCGGAAAGGCTGGCAGGGAACATGCCGAAGGTCTGCTCGAGGCCGACGAAACTAAGCGCCTCGTGGACGCGCGCGTCGATTTCATCGTCTGGGACGAGCTCTTGAATGAGCTGAAAAGCGACGTTGTCGCGGACGGAGAGCGAATCGAAGAGCGCACCCTCCTGAAAAACGAATCCGGTGCGGGAGCGGAGGGGGAAGAGATTTTCTTCGGGCATTCGAGAGATTTCTTCGCCGAAGAGAAAGAGGCGGCCCTGTTGCGGGCAAAGTAATCCGACGATCGTCTTGAGCAGAACGCTTTTGCCAACTCCGGCCGGACCGAGGAGGATGCGCGTTTCAGCGGGAGCGACCGAAAAGGTAATGTCTTTGAGGACGGGAGGGCCGTCGAAGGCGACGGAGACGTTTTCCAACGCGACGACAGGCTGCGCACCGGGGGCCGGAGCGGTGGATTCGGTCGCGGGCATGGTGGCATCGCTCATGTTGGGAAGATGCTGAGCAGGATGTGGGTGATGAGAAAGTCGACGGCAATGATTAATACGGAGGAGTTCACGACGGCTTCAATGGTCGAACGGCCAACGCCTTCTGTTCCGCCGGTGGTTCGCATGCCATAGAAGCAGCCGATGGAGCCGAGGATGTAGCCGAAGCAGAGCGGCTTTACCAGGCCCTGGATGATGTCGGGATAGCGGAGGTGCTCATACGCCATGTGGAAGTACTGCGTGCCATTCTGGTGATTGAGGAAAACGGTAACGGCTGCGCCGCCGAGGATGCCAAAGGCATCGGCTACGATGGTGAGCAGGAGAAGTCCGGTGATGCTGGCGAAGATGCGAGGCGTGACGAGCTTGCGCATGGGATCGACACCGAGGGCGCGCATGGCATCAATTTGCTCGGTGACGACCATGGACCCAAGCTCACTGGCCATTGAGGAGGCGTTACGTCCGGAGACCATGATGCCGGTGAGGACCGCGCCAAGCTCCCGAATCATGGTGAGGCTGACGAATTGACCGGTGACGGCGGCGGCGCCGAACTCCGAAAGTGTGGCGGCCGATTGGAGCGCAAGCACGCCGCCGGTGAAGAAGCCGGAGAGAACGACGATGGGCAAGGAGCCGAAACCGATAATGTCGGACTGGAGGAGAAAATCGGTCCAATATATAGGAGGCCGGAAGAGATTCATGAAGGCCCGGCCCGCAAACGAGAAGTACTCCTGGACGGTGAGGACGATTTGTCTTGCTGCGCGGTCGATCGCGTTGAAGAGCATGAGGCTCCGGCGGATGAGATTAAATTTCGCCCCCGTCAGAGGACAGGATAGCGCATTCGAGCAGATCGGCTGAGGAGCCGAAGGACCGAACCAGCGATTCGAGATCGGGTCGATGTCGGCCGTTTCACAAGGGGGAGTTCACGGGCCCCGCGGAACGAGAAGGGCTCGCAAGTGCCTTTGCCATCAATGGAAAACCGTTAGAGCGGTGTTCCGGCCTAGCCTGGAAGGCATTGAATTAGACTGGCAGTGCATCCAACCATATATCAGGAGGGGTAATGCATTTTTTCCGCGTGCGACTGATCCTCGCTCTCATCGCATGCGTCACGATTGTGTCTGCTGCCTCCACCTATTTTGATGCGCTGGCCCACCGGCACATGCTGCGGGAGGACCTGGAGCGGCGCACGAAGTGGATGGCGCGCAGCATCCAGAACGACGTGCAGGCGGGAATGAGCGCCGGGGACCCGTCAATTCTGCCGGCGATCACCCACCAAATGAAGAGTTCGACCGGCGCGCTTGCACTGGCACTGTTCGACGAGCGCGGGAAACTGCTGGCCTCCGACGGGCCGCAGGATGTGATCGCAGCAATTTCGCAAGGCGTGGTGGATAAGTCCCTGCAGAAGGGGACGGTCGTAGACGCCTTCAGCCACGTGAACGACTGGCAGTGGCTGGAGTCCGTTTCTCCGATGCACGACGGAAACCGGCTGGTGGGTGCAATGGCGCTCGCTGTCGACGCCAGCTACATCCGGGCAGACGGAATCGACCTGTGGCGGCGGAGTTTCTGGCACATCCTCGCGCTGGTGGTTCTGATCATCGCCGTGACGCTGGCGATGGTGCGCTGGTTCCTGTTGAGGCCTATGAGCCGCCTTGCGGATCGGCTGCGGCGGCTGCGCACCGGACACGGGGAGAAATCCTCGGATTCGGCGGTTCCGGACCTCGGTCTGTTTTCTCCTTTAGCCCGCGAAGTGGAGACGATGGCAGAAAGCCTGAAGGCGGCGCGGGCGGCCGCGGCAGCCGAGGCGCGGCTGCGCGAGGCGGGTGAATATCTGTGGACTGCAGAGCGGCTGGCAGTACACATTCGCAATCGGGCAGGGTCGAGCCGGATTTTTGTTGTGTCAAACCGCGAGCCTTATATGCACGTGCGGCAAGGGCGCGAAGTGGTGTGCGTGGTGCCACCGAGCGGACTTGTGACGGCGCTGGAACCTGTGCTGCGCGCCTGCGACGGTGTGTGGGTGGCGAGCGGAAGCGGCGATGCGGATTCGACTGTCGTAGATGAATATGACCGGCTGCGCGTGCCACCGGACGAACCACTTTACACGCTGCGGCGAGTGTGGCTCTCAGAGGAAGAGGAATCGAAGTATTACGAAGGTTTCTCGAACGAGGGATTGTGGCCTTTGTGCCACATCGCGCATACGCGGCCGATCTTTCGTGCAGCAGACTGGGAGTGCTACCAGCGCGTGAACCGGAAGTTTGCCGACGCGCTGCTTGAAGAGATGCGGGACAGCGAGGAGCCGGTCGTGTTTGTGCAGGATTACCACCTGGCGCTGCTGCCGCAGATGGTGAAGAGCGCGCGGCCAGATGCGCGGGTGGCGATTTTCTGGCACATCCCGTGGCCGAACCCGGAAGCCTTCGGGATTTGCCCGTGGCAGGCAGAGCTGCTGGATGGATTGCTGGGCGCGGACCTAATCGGCTTCCACATTCCGCTGCACTGCAATAATTTTCTCGCCACGGTGGACCGGGTGATAGAGTCGCGCACGGATCGCGAGCATATGACAGTAAGCCGGAACGGACACACGAGCATGGTGCGGCCGTACCCGGTTAGCGTGGCCTTCGACGGCACCGGACAGTCCGTGGGTTTGCAGGTGGGAGAAGAATATGAGCAGCGGCGCGCGGCGGAACGGCAGCAGGCGCTAAGTAAATATGGAGTGCGGGCACAGAGCGTGGCGCTGGGCGTGGACCGGCTGGATTACACGAAGGGCATCGTAGAGCGTTTGGAGGCGATCGGGCAGTTGTTCGAGGATCATCCGTGGTATCGGGAGCGGCTGACGATGGTGCAGATTGCCGCGCCAAGCCGGACGCGCATCCCAAGCTACGCCGAGCTGAAGATCCGAGTTCAGGAAACGGTGGCGCGCATCAACTCGCAGTATCAAACGATGCACTGGCGGCCGATCATCCTGATCGAACAGCAATGCGACCACAATGAAGTAGGGCGCTGGTACAGGATTGCCGACCTCTGCCTGGTGACCTCACTGCACGACGGAATGAACCTGGTAGCGAAGGAATTTGTGGCGGCGCGCGAAGACGAAGACGGCGTGCTGATTTTGAGCAAATTCACCGGTGCAGCGGTGGAGCTGCGCGACGCGCTGCTGGTAAATCCCTACGACATCGTCGGCGTCGCGGAGGCGATCCACACGGCGCTGGAGATGCGCACGGCGGAGCGGCAGGACCGGATGCGCCGCATGCGGCGGCTGGTGATGGAGTACAACATTTACCTGTGGGCTGCGAAGGCGCTGGGCGACTTGCGCGCGGTGCGGCTGGAAGACATGGATACGAGCCGGCCGGCGCCGACCCTCGTGACGATGCCGGAAGTGGCAGCGGGAAAGCTGGCCTGAGGGCGAGCCAAATGGTGACGCGAAAGGCGGAAAAGCAGCTGGACTCTTTCTTTGAGTCCTTCGCGGGCGCGACCGCGCCGCTGCTGATGATGGACTATGACGGCACGCTGGCGCCGTTTCGCGTGGATCGCTACAGGGCGCGGCCGTGGGGCGGTGTACGGGAACTTTTGGTGCGCATTCAACGCCAAGGACAGACGCGGATCGTGATCATTACCGGGCGGCCAGCAGGCGAGATTGCTCCGCTGCTGGGAATGGAGCGTGCTCCGGAGGTGTGGGGACTGCATGGCGCTGAGCGGCTGCTTCCAGATGGGCGCCACAAGCTGAAGCACGCGCCGCCGAGGGCGCGGGCAAAGCTGGGCGAACTGCATAAGCGGCTGCGGCGCGATGCGCTCGGCGGGTTATTCGAAGAGAAGTCGAACGCGGCGGTGATGCACTGGCGGGGAGTTCCGGCAAAGAAGGCGCAGTTGATCGAGCAGAAAACACGCGAGCTGTTCGAGCCGCTGGCGGAGATGTACGGGCTGACGCTCTTGAAATTTGAATCGGGGCTGGAGTTGCGCGCCGGACCGGAAAAAGGCGACGCGGTGCGCACGCTGCTGCAAGAGACAGGCAGGGGAAAGCATCCGGCAGCGTTCCTGGGCGACGACTTTACGGACGAAGGTGCATTCCGCGCGATCGAGGGGCGGGGACTCGGAGTGCTGGTGCGCCGCGAGAAGCGCGAGACGGCAGCCAGCGTCTGGTTGCAGCCTCCGGAAGAATTGAGAAGCTTTCTCGCGCAATGGTCGCGCGCCTGCCGAAGCCTTGGGGCGCAGCGCATTCCCGCCTGAACTTATCCAGATACGAACTGTCTTGAATTTCGTGGCCCATCACCTTATGCCTGCCTGAGCGCGGCTTATGGTCCATCGCGCCATTGCGCGGAGCAGTGCGAGCCGTTACCATCCTGAGGGACCGGTATCCGAACCGCGTATGATTACTCTTCGGCTGCCAATGAAAGAGAGTGGAGATGAAGATGCCGGAGGCGACGGGATCGACGAGGCGAAATTTTCTGAAGTTGGCTGGCGGCGCTGCGGCGATGGCCGCGTCGCTGAAGGACGGGGGTGCAGCGGAAGTTGCGGCGGCGGAACGCGCACCGGACGATGTTTTGGCGGGGAGTGTAAGTGAAACGGGCGCGAAGCGTCTGGTGGAACTTGCGAATCCGCTGCAGGGCACCAATTCGACGTCACTCTTCTCACGCGGGAACACGCTGCCGATCGTGGCGCTGCCGTTCGGCATGGCGCATTGGGCGCTGCAATCGAGCGACGAAAACGCATGGTTCTTTCAGCCGCATGACGAGCGGCTGCAGGGCATCCGGTGCACGCATCAATTGAGCCCGTGGCTGGCGGACTACGGCTATGCGACGTTTCTACCGTTCAATGGCGATGCATCTCCGGATGCGGCGGAGCGGGCATCGAGTTATCGAGCAGGCGAGCTGGAAATTACGCCGCACGCGATGGCGGTGCGGCTGATGCGCTACAGCTGCAAGCTGGAGCTGACACCGACAGAGCGCTGCGCGGCGATGTGTTTCACATTTGAGCAGGAGGGAGCGGCTGGCGTATTTATCGACTTGCCCGGTGAGGATGCGGAGGCGCACTTTGATGAGGCGCAGAACCGCGTAGCGGCGTTGACGCGCGCGAACCACGGCGGCGTACCGGAGGGGTTCGCAGCCTATTATGTAGTGCGCTGCGACGCGAAGATCACGCAGTTTGAGGTGAAAGAGCTGAAGGGTCGGCGCGTAGCCGTGATACGGTTGACCGCGCAGGCGGGCAGGCCGGTGACGCTGCGCGTGGGGACATCTTTTATTTCGTTCGAGCAGGCGGAGCGCAATCTGGATGGCGAGATCGGCGAGAAGCCTTTCAATCAAGTGAAGAGCGAGGCGGCGGCCACGTGGGACGCGGCGCTTGGGCGAGTGCAGATTGAGGGTGCGAGCGACACGCAGCGTAGGACATTCTACGGGTGCCTTTATCGCGCGCTCTTGTATCCGCGCATATGGCACGAGCGCGATGCCAGCGGAAAACTGGTGCACATGAGCGCGTTCAACGGGAAGGTGGAAGCGGGATTCATGTACACGGACCATGGCTACTGGGACGTTTACAGAGCGTGGTACCCGATGATGGCGCTGCTTTATCCGGAGCGGCTGAGCGAAATCTTGCAGGCGTGGGTGAATGCGTATAAGGAGGGCGGCTGGTTCCCGCAGTTCCCTTGCCCGGGGTACCGGAACTGCATGACGGGCAGCCCGATCGACTTTGTGTTTGGCGATGCGGCCGCGCGGGGGATCGGTGGATTCGATTTGCAGACGGTGTTCCGCGGGCTGAAGCGCCACGCAACGGAAGCCGTGCCGCCGGGGCTGGGCTACGGACGGCCGGCTGTGCCGGAGTACGAGAAGCTTGGCTACATTCCGTATGAGGCAGTTGCCGGAGCCGTGGCGGAGACGATCGATTCGGCCTATGGGGACTTTTGCATAGCGCAGGTGGCGCGCGCCGCGGGATTGCCGGACGAGGCGACATTTTTCGAGAAGCGGTCGCGGAACTGGAAAAATATCTTCGACGGCTCGACGCGATTCTTGCGGGGCAAGATGGCGGACGGGTCATGGCAGTCGCCGTTCGATCCGCACACGTGGGGTGGTGCATATGTGGAAGGCGCGGCATGGCAGTATCGGTTCGCGGTGCCCTTCGATACCGATGGCTTGATGGATGCGATGGGCGGCCGCGAGGCGTTTGTGGCGGCGCTAGAAGAGATGCTGGCGCAGAGCCCGACGTTTCACGTGGGCACTTACGGGCGCGAGATTCACGAGATGAGCGAGATGGCGGCGGTGGAGTTCGGGCAGTATGCGCACTCGAACCAGCCAGTGCACCAAGTGCTCTACATGTTTACGCTGGCGGGGCGTCGCGACCGCACGCAGTACTGGACGCATCGCGTGCTGAACGAACTGTATTCGCCGGAGAATTTTCCGGGCGACGAAGACACAGGCTCGATGAGCGCGTGGTACATCATGAGCGCGCTGGGTTTCTACTCGCTTTGCCCGGGCAAGCCGGAGTGGGTGCTGGGCGCGCCGCTCTTCAAGCAGGCGACGATCAAGATGCCGGATGGACGCGAGATCAGGATCGATGCGCAGAGCAAGATACCGGGAGCGTTTTTGAAGCGCGTGACGCTGAACGGAACCGAATTGAACGGGCCATCGATTCCGCATGCGGCTTTCCTGAAGAATGCACGGCTGGTGTTTTCCGAAGGGTAGCGGAGCCGACGCGGGGGTTTCTCGGACCGACGCTGTCGCATGGTGTGCCTGGATGGTCTCGAGCGCATTTACAATGGAATCTATATGATCCGCTTTTCCACGGCCGGCGAATCGCACGGCGAGGCGCTGATTGCTCTGGTGCAGGGGCTGCCGGCCGGCGTGCCTGTCGATCTCGAATTCGTAAATCGCGAGCTGTGGCGCCGCCAGCAGGGATACGGGCGTGGCGGGCGCATGAAGATTGAGACCGACCAGGCGCACGTTCTCTCCGGAGTGCGGCACGGCAAGACGATCGGATCGCCGATCGCAATCGAACTGATCAACCGCGACTGGAAGAACTGGCAGGAGAAGCTGCCGGTGGAGTCGGGCGACCCGAGCAAGCACCGCGCGGTGGCTTCACCGCGGCCGGGACACGCGGACCTGGCGGGAGCGCTCAAGTACAACTTTCCCGATGCGCGCTACGTGTTGGAACGCGCTTCGGCGCGCGAGTCGGCTGCACGCGTAGCGGCGGGAGCGTTTGCGAAGCTGATGCTGCGCGAACTGGGAGTCGAGGTTGCCAGCCATGTGATTCGCGTGGGCAGTGCGGAGCTGGAGCACAATGCGACATGGCCGGAGATTGAAGCGATCGCGGGAAAAAGCGAAGTAATTCTTTCGTGCGTGGATCCTGCCGCGGAAGAGCGGATGAAGGCAGAGGTCGACAAAGCCTCCCACGCGGGCGACACGGTAAACGGAATTTTTGAAGTGGTAGCACACGGCGTGCCGGCCGGGTTGGGCACCTTTGCCAACTGGGATGAGAGGCTGGACGGACTGCTGGCGTGGTCGGTGATGAGCCTGCAGGCGGTGAAAGCCGTGGAGATCGGGCGCGGCGTGGCGGCGGCGGTCTCGTTCGGCTCGGCGGTGCACGATCCAATACATTATGCGGCGGAGAATCCGCCGGGAAGGCCGACGCGCTTCACGCGGCCGCACAACAATGCCGGCGGCATCGAAGGTGGGGTTTCCAACGGCGAGGATATCGTAGTGCGCGGCTACCTTAAACCCATCTCCACGCTGCGGCAGCCGCTGGAATCAGTCCGGTTCGATACACGTGAAGCGACGAGCGCAAGTTATGAGCGGAGCGATATCTGCGTGGTGCCGGCGGCGGGCGTGGCGGCGGAGGCGATGGTGGCGCTGGTGCTGGCCAACCTGGCACAGCAGAAGTTTGGCGGCGACTCACTGGTGGAACTGAAGCGGAATTATGACGGATACATCGAACAAATACGGCACTATTAGGTTTTTGGGATGAATCTGAAGATCGTCAAATATCCCGAGCCAGTGTTGCAGGAACCCGGCGAGCTGGTCACGGAGTTCAACGGCGAGTTACGGAAGCTCGTGGCCGATATGTTCGAGACGATGTATGCCTCGCAGGGCATTGGATTGGCCGCGCCGCAAGTGGGCGTGTCCAAGCGGGTGACGGTGATCGATTTGAGCCAGGGCAAGGACCCGGCGCAGAAGCTGGTGCTGGTGAATCCCGAGGTGATTGTGAGCGAGGGCCGGCAATATGAGGAAGAAGGCTGCCTGAGCTTTCCGGAGATTCGCGAAAAAGTGGTGCGAGCGGCGAAGGTGCGCGTGCGTGCGCAGGACGAGAACGGCAAATGGTTTGAGATGGACGGCGAGGAGCTCCTGGCGCGCGCCTTCCAACACGAGATCGATCATCTCGATGGAGTTCTGTTCATCTTCCGCATGAGCCCGCTGAAGCGCAGCCTGAACATGCGCAAGATTCGCAAGATGCAGAGCGAAGGCACATGGTGACGCACCGATGATGCAGGAGGGGGCAGCCTGAAGCTTATCTTCTGCGGCACGCCGGAGTTTGCCGTTCCCACGCTGAAGGCGCTGCTGGCCGCAGGCCATTCGATTCCTCTGGTCATTTCGCAGCCGGACCGTCCCGTCGGGCGCGAGCAAAAACTTGCGGCGCCGCCCGCGAAACAAACCGCACTGGCCGCGGGCCTTGAAATAATGCAGCCGGAGAAGATCAAGAGCAATGCGGAGTTTCGCGCGCGACTGGATTCGATCCGACCGGATGCGATCGTGGTGGTCGCGTATGGGCGGATTATTCCGCAGTGGATGCTGGCGCTGCCGCGGCTAGGCTGCATTAATCTGCACGCTTCCCTGCTGCCTAAGTATCGCGGCGCAGCGCCGATCCAATGGGCTGTGGCCATGGGCGATTCATTTACGGGAAACACGACGATGCTGCTCGAGGAGGGACTGGACACCGGTCCGATCCTGCTGCAGCAGACGGTGGAGATCGGCGCGGAGCAGACTGCGTCGGAGCTGTTTCCGCTGCTGGCAGAAAAAGGAGCGCCACTGGTGGTGGAGACGCTGGCGGGCCTTGCGAACGGAACGCTTCATCCGCAGCCACAGAACCACGAGGGAGCGACGTTTGCGCCATTGCTCGACCGCGAGGATGGCAAGATGGATTTCGCAGCCCGCGGCGCGAAGGAGCTGTATGACCGCTGGCGGGGCTTTCAGCCCTGGCCGGGCGCGTTCACATTTCTCAACGGGAAAAAACTGATTGTGCATCGCATGAAGCCGCTACACGAGAGCGAGTGCGCAGAGCTCAAGGCTGCGGAACCGGGCGCGATTGTGGTGGAAGGCGGCCGGTTGGTGGTCGCGTGCGCCGAGAGTACGTGGCTGGAGCTCGAAGAAGTGCAGCTCGAGGGCAAGAAGCGCATGCCGGCGGCGGAGTTTCTGCGCGGCACGCCGCTGGCGGCCGGCGCGCGGCTGGGTTGAGCGCCGTGGCCGCGATTGCCCCCGCACGTAAGGCCGCATTCGACATTCTGCTCGCGGTAGAGCGCAGCAAATCTCACTCTGACGAGCTGCTGCGAGGCAAAGGGATCGACGCGCTTTCAGCGGCCGATCGCAATCTGGCGACGGCGCTGGTGCTTGGAGCGCTGCGCTGGCAGATTCGACTGGATTACGAGTTCCGGCCATTGCTGGCGCGGCCCAACGCAAAACTCGACGCGGAAGTTTTCACGGCTCTGCGGCTGGGCGTATTCCAGATTCTTTTCCTCGACCGCATTCCGGCGCATGCGGCAATCGACGACAGCGTGGAGCTGGTGAAGAAGGCCGGACACCGGTTCGCCTCGGGAATGGTGAACGCGGTACTGCGGCGAATGGCCGGAGGCGAGCGGAAGCCGCTGCTGGAAGCTTCGCCGGCGGAAGTAGCTACGGCGCTGGCCCATCCGGCGTGGATGGTGGAGCGCTGGGCGTCGTTGTATGGACTGGATGCGGCGCGCGCGATCTGCCGGTACGGGCAGGAGCAACCGGCAACGACGATTCGCGTTGAAGATTTGGAAACGGAAGCGGAGCTGAAAAGGGAGGGCGTGCGGCTGCGGCCGGCAGCACTGCTGGCAGCGGCGCGGGTTGTGGAGGTCGGCGACCTGGCGGCGACAACGGCATTCCAAAGCGGGCGCGTGCGCATCCAGGATGAGGGCTCGCAGCTTGTAGCGGAGCTAGCTGCGGCGTCGGGCGGCGACTCCGGCGCACGCAGCATTCTGGACGCTTGCGCCGCGCCGGGTGGCAAGACGCTGATTCTCGCCGCGCGGAATCCGGAGGCGCGCATCGTGGCGTGCGAAGCGAGCTCGAAACGGTACGAGCAATTGCGCGAGCGGCTGGCGAACCTTGCGAGCAACGTGGAGTGCCGGCTGGCGGATGCGACGGCGCTCGGTGAAGACGAGGCGTTCGACGTGGCGCTGGTGGACGCGCCCTGCAGCGGAACCGGAACTCTGGGGCGCAACCCGGAGATTCGCCACCGGCTGCAGGTGGATGATCTGCGTCGGCAGGCTGAGCGCCAGCGGGGGCTGCTGGCTGCAGCGCTGAGCGCAGTGCGTGCCAGCGGACGGGTAATCTACTCGACGTGCTCGCTGGAGCCCGAGGAAAACGATGAGGTGGTTGCGGCAGTGTTGGCGAAATATCCCGGAACGCGACAGGTTTCGCTTGGGCCCGAGATCAATTTGATCGAGCGGCGCGGAGTTGTGACAGCGCGGGGCGCGGAACAATTGCGCGGCTGCCTGACCGCCGAAGGTGCGCTGACGCTCTTACCGGGCGCAGTGAAGACAGATGGATTTTACGTGGCGCTGATCGAAAAGCGTTACGATTCTTCCGGACCCAAGTGCAGCGCAGCGAAATCGCGGCCGAGCAGATCGCAGAGCGCTTCGACGACGAGATTGTGATCGTCGCGCTGCGGAAGCCCAGAAACGGTGGCGCTGCCGACGACTCCCGCGCCTTCAACAGCGAGAGGAAACGATCCGCCGTCGGAAGCGTAGTCAGCGACGGGCAAGCCGTACCGCTCGTGCAGCGTGGTGCCCTTGGACTTTTGCGTCATGCCGACGGCGTAGGAGCTGCGATGAAAGCGGGCGACGATGTTGCTCTTGCGGCGAACCCATTCGCCGTTGTCGGGGGTGGTTCCCTCGAGCGCAGAGTAGAACAGCTGCTGGCCGAAGCGGCGCACGTCAATGACGAGCTTCAGGCCGCGATTCACGGCGAGGGTGCGCAGGCGGGTGCCGAGATCCCATGCAGTTGCGGCGTCAAGGCGCGGCAGCTTCAATTCGCGTTCCTGCTGGGCGATTTTCTCGATGTCTTCGGGTATTCCCATGATTTTCGTCTCCGTTGACTGACATGCGATTAAATTTGTTCGGCTGGGCCGGCTATTTGGCCACCGAGAGTTTGACCATCGTGTCGAGATCAACACGCGCGCCGGGAGCCGGCGACTGCGCGATGACAGTACCTGCACCGTTTGCGGCGTTTAGTGCGGCACCGGGAGCGGGAGGAAGATCGATGTAGTTCGGCGTCTCGGTCTTGATTCCGACCCTGGCGAGCGCGGCCTGCGCGGCGACGATGGGCCAACCGGCGAAGTCGGGCATGACATAGCCATCGGGCGTGTCGTCACCCGGCGCGGCGACGAGCAGATGGACGCTGGGCTGGTCGATGCCCTGCGCATTTGCCGGCGGATCCTGTGCGAGGACGGTGCCCTCGGCCGCGGCGCTGTCAGGCAGGAGCGCTTTTTCGCCAACCTCAAGGCCATTGCGGCGCAGCTCAAGGGAGGCGACGCGCTCGCTGGCGCCCACAGTGTCAGGAACGTTGACGGATTGCGGACCGAGGCTCTCGGCGACGCGCACGCGCCACTCGCGGCGAACGACGGTGCCGGCGCCGGGAGACTGCGTGAGGATGTGTCCGGCGGCCACTTCGCTCGAGTAGTAGCGATGATCGACGTCGAGGTTGAGTCCGAGACCGGAGGTTTGGCTGCGTGCGTCGGCGACAGTCATGCCTTTGAGCGTGGGCACCTGGACTTCCGCACCATGGATGGCGAAGTGCATGGTGGTGATGGCGGCGAGCAGGGCAACCGTGACCAGCAGCAGAACGAGCGATGCAATGCGGAAGAACCTGGAGAGGGCACGGGTATTCATGTTTTCTGCTAACGCCTATTGTCGGTGACGGGCTCGGGATGGATGGTGACGCGATGCACTTCAGGGAAATCCAACTTGAAACGATCTTCGAGCTCGGTGATCAGCTCGTGGACGCGTAGCATGGGCAACTCGTCCGGAAGCGTGCAGTGGCAACTGAGTGAGATGTGATTGCCGGCGCGGGCGATGGTGATCGCGTGTACATCGATAATCTCGGGAATTCCGGCCGCAGCGGCGAGCAACGCGAGCTCCATGCGGCGGCTTTCCGCAGCGGGCTCCTCCGGCTGCTCAATGGTAGCCGGCTCGCTCTCAATGTGTGTGAGGACGGAGTCGACTTCGGGCACTTTGCGGCGAATCTCGGCCTCAATGCCGGTGACAAAGTTGTGCGCCTCGCGCAGGCTCTTGTTTTCTTCGACTTCGACATGGAGCTCGACCTGGACGCGGCCGTGATAGTTCTGGATGCTGACGTCATGGACGGAAACATTATTGCGAGCGGCCACGGCGCGCACGCGATCGAAGATGCTTTCGGCGCGGGATTCGCGCGGGACAGTGTGAATGACGACGTCAGCGGCGGGGAGGGCGCGATGCACGGCTGCGGTGGCTGCTTTGACCAGCTCGTCAGTGTGCTCGAAGGTGAAGCGGCGCGGAAGAGCGAGGGTAAGGTCGGCGAAGTAGCCGGCTCCTGCGCGGCGCACGCGGGCGCGCTCGATGGCGAGGACGCCTTCGACGCGCTCGACTTCACGGATCAACTGGACTCGCGTTTCGGAGGGAATCTCGTCCATGAGCGCGGCGACAGCTTCATGGCCGAGATGGATAGTCATGCGCAGGATGAGCAGCGAAACGAGGATGGCGGCGACGGGATCGGCGTAGTGGAAAACGGCGATGCCGAAGTGGGCACCGAGCCACGAAGCGCAGAGACCAGCCAGCACCGCGAGCGTGGACCAAATGTCGGAAGCGAAGTGGAAAGCGTCGGTGGCAAGTGCTGGCGAGCCGGTGCGGAGAGCGACGGCGCGCAACTGGCGCGAGCGCCAGAAGTCGACCGCGACAGAAACGCACAGCACCACCGCCGGCCAGATGGCGTGCCGGACGACGACGGGATGATAGAAGATGCGCTGGATTGCCTCGGCAACGATCCAGATGCAGGAGACGGCCATGAGGCCGGCTTCACTAAAGGCGGAGAGATTTTCAAACTTGCCGTGGCCGTAGGTGTGGTCTTCGTCGGCGGGCTTGTCGCTCACATGCACAGAAAAGTAAGTGAGCGTGGAGCCGACGAGGTCGAGCCCCGAATGCGCGGCGTCTGACAAGACGCCAAGAGAGCCGGAGAGAAGGCCGGCGGCGAGCTTGAGGAGCGTCATCACCAATGCGGCGAGCACAGAAACCAGAGCAACGCGGCGCTTTTCGGCGGAGGCTCCGCCGAGCCCCGGTTGGGCCGGTGCGATGGCGCTCGAGTTGGAGACCGCAGAGGTCATTTGCTCAAGACAAGACTAACGGGGCCTGGAAGCGCTGTACAATCCAGCGATGCCGAAGGTGTAGGGTTGCCAGGAACAGTCGGCGAAGCCCGCCGATTGCAACGCCTGGATCATCTCGCTGGGGCGCGGGAAGTTGCCGACGGAGCTGGGCAGATAGTTATAGGGGCCGTTCTTGCCGCAAATGATGCGGCCGATAGCAGGAAGAACGCGCCGGAAATAGAGAGCGTAGACGGCGCCGAGAAGACCCTCGGGCTCGCTGAACTCCAGGATTCCAAGTTTGCCGCCGGGCTTGAGCGCGCGGTGGAACTCGCGGAGCCCGGCATCGTAGTTCGCGAGGTTGCGAAAGCCGAATGCGGTGACGATGAGGTCGAGGGAGTTGTCGCGGAGCGGAAGATGGAGCGCGTCGGCCTCGAGCGCGATGGCGCGCGGCGCGGTTGCTAGGTTGCGAGCGGCTGGCGGCGAAGCCGATGCAGCGAACTTGGCTGCGCCGCGGCGCAACATGGCGCGCGCAAAGTCGGCGGCGAGAATTGGAGCGGCGCCGGCCGGGCGCAGCTTAAGCAAGGATTTAGTGAGGTCGCCGGTGCCGCAACAGATGTCAAGGATGGCCGCATCGGGCCGGGCGAGGATGGGCTGGAATGCGCGGGCAGTGCGATACCACCAGAGCCGGTCGATATTCGCGGAAAGCAGGTGATTCAGCAGGTCATAGCGCGGCGCGATGGAATCGAACATCTGCCGCACCGCTTGCGCGGCACTTGCCTCGTCTAAGGTTCCTGCGGGCCGGGCACCGGTTGCGGTCATTTGTCAGTCCCCCGGCTGCTGCCGAAATTGGCGAGCGATACTTGGCGAGCGATAGGCACTCGCTCTTCCATGCTAAAGCGTTCGACTCCCGGGGCTTAAAGATCGAGTAAAAAGGCGCTGCGGCGAGGCGGCTGACAGTCTTCTAGGGTTTCCCGAAAAGGTATAGGCTGGGAGGATGGCAATGGCTGCTGCGCCCGTTTCCGCAATGCCCCTGGTAGTGCCCGACGCGGCGCTGAGGGACACCCATGGGCGCGTGATTCACGATTTGCGCGTGTCGATCACGGACCGCTGCAACTACAAATGTATCTACTGCCGGACAGGCGAGGTAGGAGCGCAGTATCCCGAGTTGGGAATCGACGAATACTTCAGGCTGATTGAGCTGTTCGTGGGCTTGGGCATCACCAAGGTACGGCTGACAGGCGGCGAACCGCTCTTGCGGCGCGGTGTGGTGGAGCTCGTTCGGGAGCTGGCTCGGCTCCGCACGCGCGACGGACGGCGGCTGGATCTTGCGCTGACCACGAACGGGCATCTGTTGGAGTCGATGGCCGCGCCCCTAAAGGAAGCAGGATTGAATCGAATCACCGTGAGCATGGACGCGGTGGATGCGCCAACTTTCGAACGGATTACGCGGATCGAGGGCAGCTACGCAGCGGTTCTTGCAGGGGTGCGTGCGGCGCGCGATGCCGGACTGGCGCCGCTCAAGATCAACTGCGTGCTGTTGCGCGGATTCAATGACGACCAGATTGAAGGCTTCGCACGCTTTGCGCGCGAAGAGAACGTAATTGTGCGGTTCATCGAGTTCATGCCTCTCGAGGAAGGGCGGCTGTGGTCGCCGGAGGTGGTAGTGCCGCTCAAAGAGATTGTGGAGCGCATTGGTCGAGTGATGCCGCTGCGGGAGCTGCCCCCGCGCGAAGCCAGCGAGACGGCGCGGCGCTACGGATTTGCCGATGGGGAGGGAGAGATCGGCATTATCGCGCCCGTGAGCCAGGCATTCTGCGGCGCATGCAGCCGCCTGCGGCTAACGTCGGATGGAAAAATCCGCACCTGCCTGTTTTCGCAGGTGGAGCACGATCTCTATGGGCGGATGCGCGCCGGAGCTAGCGATGAGGAACTGCGCGCCTACATTGCGCGTATTGTGAAGGGGAAGGAGGCGCGCCATCACATTGGCGAGCCGGGATTCATGAAGCCTTCACGATCGATGGTTCATATTGGCGGCTGATCGCAGCAGCGAACGCCGCATCGGTATCGATTCAAAGATTGAACGTGAATTGCTGTGCAACAATTCCTGCAAGGCTCACTGAGAGATGGGCCACACATGCCTAACGAGACAGAAAGCCGCATTCCGCTCGCGGATCTGCTTGTATTTCACGGTTTAGCTCGCTCCCTCGCCTCAAGCTTCGACCTCGATACCATCCTGCGGACCATCCTGGAACACATGGAACGGATCGTCGACGCCGAGTTGTGGACGCTGCTGATGCTCGATGAAACAAGCCGGGAGCTATACTATGCGATCGCGGCGGGCGAGGCGCAGGAAGCCTTGCACGGGCTGCGCGTGAAGGTGGGCGAAGGCGTTGCGGGGTGGGTGCTGGAGCACGGAGAGACGCTGATCGTTCCCGAGGCATTCAACGATCCTCGCGTGAAGGATCAAAGCCTGATGCGAAATGGGGCCACCCGCATCCCGGCCGTTCGTTCGCTCGTGGCACTCCCGCTGCGCGGGCGTAAGGGAACGCAGGGCGTGATCGAGATCCTGAATCCGCGCGCAGAGATGTCGGACTACACAATTGCGTTTCTGCACATCCTTGCGGACCACGCGGCGATCGCGATCGAAAACGCGCATGACGTAGGGCGCATTCAACAGCTGACGATCGCGGACGACACCACGGGACTGTACAACGTGCGGCATCTCTATAGCGTGCTGGACCGTGAACTCGCGCGATCGAAGAGCCAGAAGCTGCCGCTGAGCATAGCATTCCTGGATCTCGATCGATTCAAGCAGGTGAACGACGTACACGGGCACCTGGTGGGAAGCGAGCTGCTGGCGCAGATCGGAAGGCGGCTGCAGGAGCTGAGCCGCAAGCAGGATTCGTGTTACCGCTATGGCGGGGACGAATTCGTGATCGTGATGCCGGAGACGTGCTCTACTGCAGCGATGGAACTGACACAGAAGCTGCACGGCGCGCTGATGGATTCGGAGTTTCACATGAGGAACGGAGCAGACCTGCGCGTGAGCGCGAGTGTGGGCGTGTCGTCGGCTCCCGAAGACGGAGCCGCGGTGCACGCGATCATCGGCGCTGCCGACTCGCGGATGTATGCGGTGAAGAGCGATGGACGCGGCAAGGTGCGCGGCGCATAAAGAGCGGCTTCAGTAGCCGAGGCGCTTGTCGACCACGTTCTTGAGAGGCTCTCCGCTCACGAACCGCTCGTACTGTTCGATAAAGAACCGCATCGTCTGATTAAGCCAGTCCTTGGTGTGGTCGGCACAGTGCGGCGAGACGAGAACATTCTCGAATTTGTAGATCGGATCGCCTTCCGGGATGGGCTCCACTTCAAAGACGTCGAGCCCGGCGCCCTTGATGAGATTTGCCTGGAGCGCGCGGATGAGCGCAGCCTGATCGACGACGGGCCCGCGGCCGATGTTGATGAGGACCGCGTTGCGACGCATGGCGGCAAACTCCGCATCACTGAGCATGTGGCGCGTTTCAGGCGTTAGCGGCGCGGCGGCGACCACATAATCGCAGAGCGCGAGCATCTGCTTAAGTTCCTGTGGGCGGAAGAACTGCGCGATGAGAAGATCGGGCGATTCGGGAACATGGCGCTTGAGCGCGAGCACGCGCATGCCCATGGCTTGAACGCAGCGGGCCACGGCGCGACCGATGTCACCATAACCAACGATGCCGGCGGTCTGGCCAGCGATCTCTTCCACGTCGAAGGGCGCCCAGCGGCCTGCCTCCTGGTTGCGCAGCATGCGGCGGAGATCCTTGGCGAAATAGAGAATGGCGGCGAGAGCGAACTCGCCGAGCGATTGCGAAAAAACGCCGGTGCTGTTGGTGAGTGGGATCGTGCTGTCGACGAGCTCGGGAAAGAGCGCGTTGTCCAGGCCGGCGGCGCGGGAGTGAACCCAGCGCAAATTGGGAGCGGCGAGAAAGGCCACGCGGAGCAGATCGCGCGAGCCCGCCCAGAAGAAGATGACTTCTGCCTGATGCGCCGATGCACCGAGATCTGCAGGCGAGCTGACGACAACGTGCGGAACATCGGCAAGCAAACTGAGATGCGCATCATCAGGTTTTGCAATTACGAGGACAAGGGGACGCTGAGTCATCGATGAGAATCGCTCCAAATTTCGTTTGGGTGGTCCGGGCTTTCTATGTCGCGCCGCCTCTACTTCTTTGTGTCGCCGCCGATTTGGATGACGACGAATTTCGCCAGACCATCTCCGACGTTCTTGACGGCGTGCAGGGTGCCCAGAGCTACATAAATAATGCTGCCCGCATCAGCCTGCTCGACTTTGCCGTCGTGGTGAAATTCCAGTATTCCCTCTTGGACCACGATGATTTCCGAGTGCTGGATTCGATGGGCAGGATTGGGGGTCGTTCCCGCGGGCTGCATAGATTCGTGGACCGCAACGGATTCGCCCGTCTCCAACGTGCCGCGGAAAAAGTTGCGGCCTACAGAGCCGTTGGGCGCGGTTTTTGCGGTCATGTCGCCGTAGGCGAAGACGCGCGAGGCGGCGAGGGGATTGGCATCCGGCGACTGGGCGGCAGCAGAGCAAGCGAGCGAAAAGGCAAGCGCCGGGACAAAATTTCGCATGGGCTATCCTTCGACTCCGCAATTGTTACGCGGGATTTCTGGATTCTACGATATCGGAAGGACGCAGAGACAGGCGCGAGCGCGCTGGAAAAACTGCAATCAACGGGAAAGGGAAAGCGCTAGATGTCGAGATTCTTCACATCGAGCGCGTTGTCTTCAATGAATTTCCTACGCGCCTCGACGTCTTCGCCCATCAGCGTAGTGAAGATAGCCTCGGTTTCCGCGATGTCCTCGAGCTTGACAGAGAGCAGAGTACGGCGCGTGGGATCCATGGTCGTCTCCCAGAGCTGCGCAGCGGTCATTTCGCCGAGACCTTTGTAACGCTGTACCTGGTAGTCCTTCTTTCCCTGCTCGACGATATAGCTGAAGAGCTCGCGTGCGGTCTGCTTTTCAACGGGCTCGCGCGGGATGCGCGTTGCGCGGGCGGATAGCTTGGTTTCAGCCTTTGCTTCCGCTTTGGGTTCGGCGCCCTCGGCTTCCTCGTCTTCCTCAGAGGCGGCGCCGGCGCCTTTGGCGGCGTAGTCGATGAGGAACGGCGGCTCGAGAAATTCCTTGATGAGCGTGTACTTCGACATCATCTGGCGGAATTCGGGACTTGAAGCCAGAGTCCAGTTAATCTCCCGATCCTGCCCCTGCGCATCTTTGAACTTGATCGACCAGGTATGGTGCTCCTCGTCCTCGACCGGTTTGCCAACCTTGAATTGGAACTCATCGGCAAGTTCCACAAGCTTCGCGTGCAGAACGCCCAGCTTTGCCGGAACGTCCTTTCCAGTCTTCGATTCGAAGTCGGTGCGATGGGTAAGCTCGGCGCGGGCGAGCAGTTCGGTGAGCTTTTCATTGCGAATGCGCTTGTCGACCTTCTCGACAAAGCCGAGATACTCATTGAGCGTGCTCACGAAGCGCGTGAGGTCAGCGCCCTCGATGCGGCCAGCGGTTTCGCCGTGGCGCACGATCATGCCTTCGGCTGCGCGGCTCACCATGACCTTCACGAACTCGCGATCGTCCTTGATGTATTGCTCGAAGCGGCCCTTCTTGATCTTGTAGAGCGGCGGCTGCGCGATGTAAACGTTGTCGCGCTTGATGAGCTCGGTCATGTGGCGGAAGAAGAAGGTGAGCAACAGGGTGCGAATATGCGAGCCGTCGACGTCGGCGTCGGTCATGAGGATGATCTTGCCGTAGCGAATCTTCGAGGCGTCGAAGTCATCCTTGCCGATTCCGCATCCGAGTGCGGTAATCATGGCACGAATTTCTTCGTGACCGAGCATCTTGTCGTAGCGCGCCTTTTCCACGTTGAGGATTTTTCCCTTGAGCGGAAGGATGGCCTGGAAGCGGCGATCGCGGCCCTGCTTGGCCGTGCCACCGGCGCTTTCGCCCTCGACGAGATAGAGCTCACAGCGATCGGGATTGCGCTCACTGCAATCGGCGAGCTTGCCGGGCAGGCCGCCGCCGTCGATGGCCCCCTTGCGACGGGTGAGGTCGCGAGCCTTGCGCGCAGCTTCACGGGCGCGAGCGGCTTCAATAGCCTTGTTGATGATGCGGCGCGCGATGGGCGGATTCTGCTCAAGAAACATTCCGAGGCGTTCGTTGACGAAAGCCTGAACGATGCCGCCGATGTCGGAGTTCAGCTTGCCCTTGGTTTGCCCCTCGAACTGCGGCTGGGAGAGCTTGACGCTGATGACCGCGACCAGGCCTTCACGCACGTCGTCGCCGCTGAGATTTTCCTTTACGTCCTTGAAGAGGCCCATCTGCTGGCCGACGTAATTGATGGTGCGCGTGAGGGCGGTGCGGAAGCCGGAAAGGTGCGAGCCGCCGTCGACGGTATTGATGTTGTTGGCAAAGCTGAAGACAGTGTCGGAGTAGGTGTCGTTGTATTGCAGCGCGATGTCGATGTTGACGCCGTCGCGGAGAGCTTCCATGACGATGGGCTTGTCATGCAGCAAGGTTTTGCCGCGATTGAGATGCTTGATGAATTCGGCGATGCCACCCACATAGCGGAAGTCGGCGCGGCGCGCCTCGCCAGTCTTGGGATCGGCGGTGCGCTCGTCAGTGAGCGAAATTTCGAGACCCTTGTTGAGGAAGGCGAGCTCGCGAAGACGCTGGGCGAGCGTGTCGTAGTTGTACTCGGTGGCGGCGAAGATGGACCTGTCGGGAAGGAAATGAACCTTAGTGCCGCGGCGCTTGCTGGTTCCGGCCTGGCGAAGGCCGCTGGTCGGAAGACCGCAGCTGAAGTCCATCTCCCAGGTGTTGCCATCGCGCCAGACTTCGACGTTGAACTCCTGTGAAAGCGCATTGACGCAGCTAACACCGACGCCGTGGAGACCGCCGGAGACCTTGTAGGTGGAGGAATCAAACTTGCCACCAGCGTGCAGCTTAGTCATGACGACTTCGAGCGCCGACATTTTCTTGCCGTCAGGGAGTGTTTTCGAATCGACAGGGATGCCGCGGCCGTCGTCGACGACGGTGATGGAGTTGTCGACGTGAATGGTTACGTCGACGCGCTTGGCATATCCGGCGAGCGCTTCATCAACGGAGTTGTCGACCACCTCATAAACGAGATGATGCAAGCCGATTTCTCCGGTCGACCCGATGTACATCGCGGGCCGCAGGCGAACCGCCTCAAGACCTTCGAGGATTTTGATGTTTTCGCCCGTGTAGCTGTTGCTATTCGGCATTTCGGAATCGGGCAAGGAAATGTTCTCAGTTGTCGCCATAGATTTCATTCGCCGGGCTATTCAGATTGGGAGGATCGCCCTACGGTAGAGCGAGACTAACCGCTTGAAAAAAAGGGAGCTATCAAATGCGCTTGCCTATGCCGATTTTAGCATGTGGGCACGGCCCAGGAGGGCACGCGAGGGCCTGAGGCCTAGTAAGCAATTAGTTAATAGAATCTAAGAATCGGCAATACGTAGGTGACGTCAGTAATCAAACTCTATAGAATTACGTTAACTATAAGAAAAAACTGTACTTATTATCAAAACTGCGATACGATTTTACCTCAAGAGGGAGAATTCACCTTCTACCATTCTGTCCCATTGAGGTTACTAAAGATGAAAACCGCCATCCGCGTCTTCGCCCTGCTCGTAGCCTTTGTCGGCCTTGCTTCCGCATCAATGAGCTCGAACTCCAACCATGCTCTGCCGGCCCACATGTCCACCGCCGTGAGCGGTCCCCAGCCCGACCTGCCGGCCCCGCTGCCCTGCTCATCGGATGGCACCTGCGTGGCTCCTTCCCGCTAAAAAACAAGGATTTACGGAGCGCGCCGGTTAGCACGAAAGTGCCACCGGCGCGTTACCCTTTTGTGGTTGGGGTCAAGGCATAACGGCGCTATTCTGAAATCGTTCTAGGATTTGAAGATCAGCCCTTTATGCCCTTGAATCCCGCGATGACGGCAATGAGCGTGGCCGAGATTTGCCTTTGGGCCGCGCTAGCCTTTCTTTTCACCAAAAAGGGTTACCAAAAGCGCTTTCCGGCAACCGGTTCGTACCTGGTGCTGCACGCTGTTTCTGGGGCTTTTCTGCTGGCCGTGCTGCACCTCGAGTCGCAGCCGTGGGGTCAATCCCACCATCTCGGAATGGTCTACTTCTTCGGCTATTTCGCGATGTACATCGCCAGCGCCGTTCTGTTGTTCTGCGTGTGCATTGAGGTCTTCCGCTCGGCTCTTGCCGCCTTCCCGGGAATTTCGAGGCTGGCCATTGTGATCTTCCGCTGGGCGGCGGTGGTCTCGGTGATTGTGAGCCTCACCTCGATCTCGTATGTGAGCCAGGGGCTCTACGTCGTGGCCGACATCTCCTATGGGCTGATGCGATCGGTGAGCGTCTTGGAGCTTTGCCTGCTGGCTTTCCTGTGCCTGAGCATGAATGCGCTGCGCCTGTCGCCACGGGACATGTCGTTCGGCATTGCGCTGGGATTCGGCATCATGGTGTCGAGCGACTTTGTCATTTCATCCTGGATCTCACACATCGCCTCGGAAAACGATCCGGTGCAGTACCTCTGTGAAGCAATGTTGATCGGCGCACTGGGCGTGTGGATTACGTACTGCCTGATGCCAGAGCAAGCGCCGAAGCCGGTGCTGATGCCGGCCAACTCCACGATCTATCGCTGGAACGAGATTGCCTCCGCGCTGGGTCACACGGGGACCAAGATCGCTGTGCAGCAGCCGGCCAACAGCTTCTTCCTTTCCGACGTCGAACGCGTGGTGGAAAAGGTGCTGGCGCGTAATATGAGCAGCCGCGAATCGGAGACGTAACAACCAAATCGAGAACAGGGTCACAGAAACACGAAAGGCCACGGCGATCGCCGTGGCCTTTGATATGGATTCCGGATCGAATATGAATCTGGACCGTCGCGAGCCGCCGAATCTACTCCGCTGCAACCGGCTCGACAGATGCGAAACGACCGCGATTGCCGCGATCACTGAACTTAACGCGCCCGCTGACCTTGGCAAAGAGGGTGTCATCGGAGCCGATGCCCACGTTGACGCCTGGCTTGATGCGCGTGCCGCGCTGCCGCATGATGATTGAGCCGCCAGTGACGAGTTGTCCGCCAAAGGCCTTGACGCCCAGCCGCTGCGCGTTGGAGTCACGCCCGTTTGTGGAACTGCCTCCACCTTTTTTATGTGCCATTGCTGAATTCCCTTCTCTAGAGCGTGTTCCATAAACAGCTCTTGTGGCATGCGAAGTTCATGCAACCCGGCTTGCTGCCGGGTCCCATACTTGCCGGGCCGGCCATTGCGGATTTATGAAACACGCTGTGGTTCCGTCTGCGCGATCTACTTCGCGGAGTCGTAGGTAACGCCATCGGCCTCAATGGCCTTGATGCGCACCTCGGTAAAGTTCTGGCGGTGCCCTTGAAGCTTCTTGTACTGCTTCTTGCGCTTGAAATGGAAGACGAGCACCTTGTCCCCGCGACCCTGGCCGAGAACTTCGGCCGTGACCGTGGCCTTGCCCGGCTTGGCCAGCTCACCGGAGTCATCCGCGACCGCGAGGACCTCGCTGAACTCGATGGTGTCCTTGTCCGAGGCGAGGCTCTCAATCTTGAGTACGTCCCCCGGCGCGACGCGGTACTGCTTGCCGCCGGTACGAATCACTGCGTACATAACAAACCCTCCGGCGCACCGGCCCGGAGGCCGCGCGCAAAACCTGATCCTGTGTGCTCCATTGGGGCGGACACAGAATTGAGACTGCATCGGGAAGCGGCCGCACAAGCCAGGGCGGAGAGCCCTCGAACATCCCGCGCACCCTAGGGGTGCATCGCCAAACCACTCGATTTTATCGTCAATTGCGGGTCGGGTCAATGCGGCGGGGCCCATGAATCAGCGCGAATTTGGGCGTAGAACCTGCCCTGGCCCCAGCCCGGGAGAACCGCAAATCAGCGAATTGGGGCCAAGAAAATGACAATGAAGCGAGCGCACTGCAGAATTAGCGCGTCTGCCCATCAGAAATCTGCGGGTCGAGGGAGGGGCGAATGCGATCTGCGCGAACATATTACCGAGCCGCCGGCTTCGCGTTGTATCTGTTTGTGTCCGTCGCTGCAGGCCAGGCCCAACCCGCGCCCGCTCCGCCTGCGAATTCCACAACCCAGTTGCCGAAGTACGAAGTCGCCAGCATCCGGGAGAATACGAATCCCAATCCGCGGTGGAGCATGTCCTTCACGCAGGATGGCGTGCGCGCGATGGACGTGACTCTGCTGTGGGTGCTGCACGAGGCATATGGGATCACTGACGATGAACTCTGGTCCGGCGGACCCACGTGGATCAAAGAAAAGCGTTTCGACATTGAAGCCAAATATGACACGGACCGGTATCCAAATCCAACGCGCGAGGAGCGCCAGGAGATGTTGCAGCAACTGCTGGCAGACCGGTTCAAGCTGGTTGTGCATCGCGAGCCGAAGGAGTTCCCGCTGTATGCACTGGTGGTAGCGAAGGGTGGACCGAAGTTCGAAGAGACGAAACTAGAAAATCTGCGGCAGAATCCCACATATGGCGTGATATGCACGCACCAGCGCGGCGGCAAGGGAGTGATGGAAATGAGTGGGTGTACCCTTGCGCAGTTTGCATTCGATCTGGGCGGGAATGCGCGGAACGATCTGGGAAGGCGCGTGGCGGATCAGACCGGCCTTAACGGGCACTACACGATCGCGCTGCACTGGGCGCCACTCAGCATGGCAAATCCGGCCGAACAGAGTGCAAATGCGACGGACCCCACGGGGCCCTCCATCTTCACCGCAGTGAAAGAACAATTGGGCCTCGAACTGAAACCGATGACCGGACCGCTCGACACGATGGTGATCGACCATGCAGAGTTGCCGAACGAAAACTGACTCGAATTCGAGGAGTCAATCGGCGTGGCTATACTGCCACCATGCAGCCAGTCAGTGTGGTGGTGACGGAACTGAATGAGGCCCAGGACATTGGCCGAGTGGTTTCGAGCCTGCTGGCACAAGAACCGCCGGCCGCTGAAGTGATCGTGGTCGATGGCGGCTCGACTGACGGCACGTGGGAGTGGTTGGAGGAGGCGCAGCGCGCGAATCCGCGGCTGGTGGCGATCCGCGATGAGACATGCAGCTTGAAGTTTTCGGCGGGGCCGGTGTCGCGGGGGCGCAACGTGGCAATTGCGGCAGCGAAGTCCGACATCATCGCCTCCGCGGACGCGGGCTGCACCTATGCACCGGATTGGCTGGCCAACCTGACCGCGCCGTTGGTGGCAGGAATTGCGGAGTACGCGCTGGGTGGATCGTGTATTGACCCGAACGGCAGCACGGTGTGGGACGTGGCTGCGGCGCCGTTTTTCTCAATCAAGCTGGATCCGAACGAGCCGACGAAATCGTGCACGGCGCGCTCGATGGCGTTTACGAAAAAACTGTGGCAGCGGATCGGAACATTTCCCGAGCAGGTGCTGGTGGGCGAGGACACGCTGTTCGACATGGAAGCACGGCGGCAGACAGAGCCTGCATTTATCCGGAATGCGAAGGCGCTTTACCGGCCGCAATACAGTTTTGGCGCCGCCTGCCAAAACATGGCGCGCTATGCCTTGAGTGACGGAGCGGCGGGGGTACGCTGGGCACGGCTGTTCCGCAACGCGGCGCGCTGCGCGGTGGAAGTTGCGGCGCTGGTGTGGCTGCGCTGGAGCGTGATTCCGCTGCTCGTGATTTTGGCGTCGGAGTCGTGGTTTGCGTTTCATCGCGATTTTCGGTTCCTGACGCGCTTTGGCGCGAAAGCGGTCGTGGCCCGCTTTGCCTTTTCTGTTGCGGTACCGTGGATCGTGGCGTTCAACCAGATTCGTGGGAAGTTTGCGGGCCAGCCGCAGAGCAACCGCCAGAACGCGTGAGGGTGATTTTCTCGGCGCGTTAAAAGCTCCTTAGAAATCTGAGTAACCGATACCGGCCGGGTTGCAGCGCAACTCGCAGTGCACTCTCTAACGACAGTAGAAATGCAGCACAGCAGCGGCGGCCTGGCCGGAAGATTGACCGAAGTGGCGCTCGGCTGCCAGCGCGCACTCAAGCGTGATCCCCACCAGCCGCAGGCCTTGATTACGATGTGCCTCGTGGCGCTTGCCAGCAGGCAGACAGAGGCGGCGTTGAAGATGGCCGCAGCGGCGACGGCGGCAGCGCCCGGAATGTGCGCAGCGTGGGTGGCGCTGGGGCAGTCGCTGCGCAGCGCGGACAGGGCCGATGAGGCGGCGCGGGCGTACGAGCGCGCAGTGCAGCTGGACGCGAACGACGCGCTGGCGCGCATGGGATTGGGCGAGCTGAAGATGGCGGACGGACATCCGCAGGAGGCGATGGCGGAGTTCGAGCGCGCGTTGAAGCGCAGGCCTGGGTGGACGGCGGCGCACCTGGGACTAGGGAACGCGCTGGCGCTGATGGGGCAAAACGAGCAAGCGCTGGAGCGGTATGAAGCGGCGCTGGCGCTGCAGCCGAAACTGCCGGAGGGACATTTTGCCGCAGGGTTCGTGCTGGCGCGGATGGGACGCGTGGAGGACGCGGAGATCCGTTACCGGCGGGCGCTGGCGATGCGACCCGATTTTGCCGCGGCGTGGATCAACCTTGGTAGCCTGCTGCGTGACCAGGGCAAGGACATGTACGCCGAAGCGGCGCTGCGGCGTGCGGTGGAGTTGCGGCCGGATTTGATTTCAGGATGGGTGAACTTGGGGATTCTGGAGCGCGAACGCGGCGAGCCGGCCAGGGCGGAGCAGTGCTTGTGCCGCGCGTTTGAGCTGAATCCTCGGCAGGCAGAGACACTGGTGGCGTGGTGCCATTTTCGCGTGGCGGAGAACGATGTGCCGGGCGCGTGGGGATGGATGCGGTGGGCGCTCGCGGCGAACCCGGAATTTGATGAAGCCGTGAATATGCACGGAATTTTGCTGCACAAGGCGGGGCGGTTTGAGGAAGCCATGGAAGTTTTCGAGCGGGCGGAGAGATTGGGCAGCGTGTCCGCAGCGTCAAATCGGGGCAACTCACTGCTGGATTTGGGGCGCGTGGCGGATTCGCTGCACGCATACGAGGCTGCGGTGCAGCGCGACCCAGGGAACCCCGGCGCGCGCTACAACCTGGCGCTGACGCAACTGCGCATGGGTGATTGGGAGCGCGGCTGGGAGAACTATGAGGCGCGCTGGAAGTTTCGCGAAGTGCACCGCACGCCGAGGCAAATGAAGCAACCACGGTGGCGCGGTGAGCCGTTGCGCGGCGAGCGCATTCTGTTGCACGCCGAGCAGGGGCTGGGAGACACGATCCAGTTTTGCCGCTACGCAGAACTGGTGGTGGCGCGCGGGGGAGTTCCGATTCTGCAAGTGCAGCCCGCGGCGGAACGGCTGATGCGTTCGCTCGAAGTTGTACGCACCGGCCGCGCGGAGACAGCGACACTCGGCGAGAAGACTCCCGATGCGCAATGGGAGTGCCCGTTGATGAGCTTGCCGGCGGTTTTTCGCACCACCGTGAGCACCGTACCGTGGAGTGGACCATATCTCGACGTGGCGCAAGAGATGGCCGAGCAGAAGCTCGTGCAGTTTGCGGGCGCGGCGAAGGGAAATCCCGGAAGTCGGCGAATCGGGATCGCCTGGGCGGGAAATCCGCGCTATAAGGCGGATCACGCAAGATCGGTTCGGCTGAAGACGCTGTTCCCTTTTCTGCGCTCGGTAGACGCGACGTGGATCTCGTTGCAGAAAGGCGATGCGGCAGCGCAGTTAGCGGACCTGCCGGGCGATGTTTGTGTTTTGGACGGGTCGACCGCGGACGCGGACCTGGCCGAGACGGCAGCTCTGATGGCGGGGCTGGACCTGGTGATCACGACTGACACCTGCGTGGCTCATCTGGCCGGAGCGATGGGAAAGCCGGTGTGGATCCTAGTGCCGTGGCTGGCTGACTGGCGATGGATGGATGGGCTCGAGACGACGCCGTGGTATCCCTCGGCGCGGCTCCTTCGGCAAGCCACTCCCGGGCGCTGGGATGAATTAGTGCATAAAGCGGCAGAAGAGCTCACCAAGTCAATCTATTTCTCTTCAGTGATTTACGGGTAGGAGTGCGCATCCCGGAGGATTAGGCTTGTATTCAGTTACTCTATGTTATAGAGTGCTCCTTATCAAGGAAGAGCGGGGAATGGTGAACTCAGCCGAGACGACGAACCCGAGCCCGGAGGCGCTGCCGCTGCAGGTTGAGCGGCTGGTGAAGCGATTCGGCGCGACGACGGCCGTGAACGATGTGAGCCTGACAGTGCGAACCGGCGAGTGCCTCGGATTGCTGGGACCGAACGGCGCGGGAAAGAGCACGCTGATGCGCAGCATCGTGGGGCGCGTGATTCCCGATGGCGGCCGCGTTGCCATCTTCGGATCTGCGGCGAGCTCGACGGCGGCGCGGATGGCGCTGGGATGGGTTCCGCAGGATCTGGCGATCTATCCGCGGATCAGCTGCCGGGAAAATCTGGGCGCGTTCGGGCGCTACTACGGGCTGACGGGGGGCAAGCTGGACGAGGCGATCGCGTGGTGCCTGCACTGGGCGGCACTGGAGGATCGCGCGGGCGAACTGGCGCGGAATCTCTCCGGCGGGATGAAGCGGCGGCTGAACATGGCGGCTGGAATGATGCATCGTCCGCGCGTGGTGCTGTTCGACGAGCCGACGGTCGGCGTCGACCCGCAATCGCGCAACCGGATCTTCGAGATGATCGAGCGGCTGCGCAACGAAGGCACAGCGATCATCTACACGACGCACTATATGGAAGAGGCAGAGCGGCTGTGCGACCGCATCGCGATCATCGACCACGGCAAGATTATTGCTCTCGGCACAAAGGAAGAGCTGATCAAGAAGGCATTCGGAACGCGCATGCAGGTGGTGGCGCGATTTGCCGGCGATGCAGATGCGATCGGTGCGTGGGCCGGGCGTAATGGCGGAAAGTGGACGGGCGAGACGGCGGAGTTCACGATCGAGCATTCGACCGAGATTGCTCCACTGCTGGATGACGCCAGCAAAACGGGACTCGACCTGGTGGACGTTTCGCTGCGGCGGCCGAATCTCGAGTCGGTCTTTCTGCACCTGACAGGAAGGGAGCTGCGCGATTGATCTTCAATATTGCACGAACGGCATTCATTGCTTTGCGGCGCGATCGCGGCGCGCTGGTGTTGAGCTTCATTCTTCCGCTGGCGTTCTTCAGCATCTTTGCGGTGATCTTTGGCGGGCAGCACGGCGGAACGCCGAAGATCAAAGTGATTGTGGTGGACGAGGACCAGAGCGAAGCCTCACAGCAGCTGGTGAAAGGACTGGAGCACGAGGGCTCTCTCCTTGTTCTCACGCATCCGGCGGCGAAGAACAAGAATTCTCCGGCGCCGCCAGACTATACGGCGGCGACGGCCGAGGCGGGCGTGCAGGCGGGCGACGCTCCGGTGGCGCTGATTATTCCGGCCGGCTTCGGAAAGAATCCAATTGCCTTCGGGCGCAATGAAGGGCAGAGCACGATCCAACTGCTGAATGATGCAAGCGATATGATCGCGCCGCAAGTGGTGACTGGGCTGCTGCAGAAAGCGGCGATCACGGCGATGCCTGCGGTGATGGCCGAGCAGGGAATGAAATACGCCGACGAGTACGTGGGCGGGTTTACGGCGGAGCAGCGCGGAAAGGTGGACTCCGGCCTTGACGCGCTGCGCAAGATCGAGAGCGATGGTGGAACGGCGTCGACAAACGACAGCAGCGCCGGAATTGTTGCCGTGCAATCGCGAGCGGTAGTGGGCGCGCACAAGGACATGGTGTCGTTTTACGCGGCGGCGATCGGCGTGATGTTTCTGCTGTTCACGGCGAGCAGCGCGGCAGGCGCTCTGCTGGACGAGGCAGAGAGCGGAACGCTGGAGCGGGTGCTGAGCACGCGGGTGACAATGACGAAGCTGCTGGCGGGCAAGCTGGTGTTCAATATGCTGCTGGCCTTTGCGCAGCTGGTGGCGATGTTCCTGTGGGGGCGGGCGGTGTTCCGGCTGGATTTTTTCAGCCACCTGCCTGGGTTTGCAGTGATGGGATTGTGCACGGCATTTGCCGTGGCGGCCTTCGGGCTGTTGCTGGCGAGCGTGTGCCAAACGCGCGCACAACTAGGCGCGCTGTCAACGCTGGTGATCCTGATCATGTCGTCGGTGGGTGGCAGCATGTTCCCGCGGTATTTTATGCCGGAAGGCATGCAGAAGGCGGGGTTGCTGACGATCAACGCCTGGGCCATCGACGGATTCACGAAGGTCTTCTGGCGCGACCTGCCGGTGCGCGATCTGTGGCCGCAGATTTGCGTGCTGCTGGGCATCGGCGTGGTGCTGTTTGCGGTGGCGCGGCGCGTGGCGCGGCGATGGGAATACAGCTGAGGTGCGAAGCGGGACGGAAGGAAGCCAATGACCGATGACCGAAGTGAACTAACCGAGCGGCTGGATCTGATCGAAGGCATGATCGCGGAGGGCCGCCGCAGCTGCGAGAGCTGGGGATGGACGTTTGTGCTGTGGGGCGTCGCGTACTACGTGGCATTCTTCTGGGCGTCATGGAGCCATTTCGCGTACGCGTGGCCCATCACCGTGATCGCGGCTGCTTTGCTCACCATGGCTGGGCTGTGGCGCCGTCGCGACCGCGGATCGAACACCACACTGGGCCGCGCGATCGGCGCGACATGGTGCGCGATGGGCATCTCGATGTTCATCCTCTTTGATGCGCTGTCGATTGCAGGACGCTTGAATGACGTGCGCATCTTTGTGGCGGTTGCATCGGCGATGCTTGGCACATCCAACGCGGCATGCAGCATCATGCTCAAGTGGAAGACGGAGTTTGTCTGCGCGCTGGTGTGGTGGGCGGCGGCTGTGGTGGCGAGCTTCGGCACACAACGAGAGAGCATCGATGCATTCCTGGCGGCAATTTTTCTCTCCCAGATTGTCTTCGGCATCTACGCGATGATCCTGGAGTCGCGGCGCCGCGGGGTGCGTGGGGCGGCGAATGCCTGAACTGCCGGACCTGAACCCGGTGGTCCACGGCAAGCTCCGACTGGCGTTGCTCACGTTGCTGACCGCCGTGGAAGAAGCTGAATTCACGTGGCTCCGCGCCAAGACCGGCGCCACGGACGGCAACCTTGGGGCGCAGCTGATGAAGCTGGAAGAAGCCGGCTATGTGGCTGTGGAGAAAAGATTTGTGCAACGCAAGCCGCAGACGCTTTATCGCGTCACGGAGGCCGGCCGAGCGGCACTAACCGAATATGTGAAGGCGCTAAAACAACTGCTGGGCACGGCATTGTGAACTCAACGGGCATCCTGTTCCGTCAAATCTTATGTCACACTTGTGAAACAAGCGCTAGGGCGGGGTATGACCCCCGAAGGGAGCGAAGATGCGATTGGCCGCTGCAATTCGCAAACGACTAGCCCCTTTCCTGATTGTCTCTGCGGCTTTGCATCTTGTGATCTCCCTTTTTCTGCTTCTAGTGCCGCGGCATGTGCAGACTCGCGTTGTAGAGCAGCCGGCGATGAAAATCTATCCCGCCGCGCTGCTGTTTGCAGGAGGAACCAAGGCAGAGTGGACGCCTGCGCCGCCGGGAAGAAAGAAGCACTTCGCAGAGACGAAACAGACCGCGAGCGATCTGACGGTAAACGCGCAACTAGCTCCTGCGAAGGGAGCCCCGGTTTCTGCGCCGGAGAGTACCGCGGCCGGGAACGGAGCGGACCAGTCGAATGCGGATCCGGCGTTTCCGGTGTTCTCGCCGCGTCCGCCGGTGGCCGATCGATCGCTGCTGCCTGACTCCAACCGCGAAGTGGTGGTTGACGTGAAGGTGAGCGCGGCGGGCGACGTGCTGGAGGCGACACTTGTGAAAGGCCTCGGCAACAATCTCGACCAGATCGTGCTGGACACAGTGAAGACATGGCGCTTTCATCCCGCGACGGTCAATGGCAACGCTGTAGCGACCGAAGCGGAGCTGATCTTCCCGTTCAATCTCAGCTATCCGACGTCGCCGTCGTAGCTACGCGGAAGCTTCGGCCTTGAGCGATTTGCGCACGCGCTGCATGATTCCCAGATAAAACGCGAGATTGTGAATGGAGTTGAGCGTGGCGGCGAGCGGCTCGCCGGCCTGCACCAAGTGGCGCAGATAGGCACGTGAATAGCGCCGGCACACCGGGCACGCGCACGCAGGGTCGGGCGGATTCTGGTCTTCGGCGAACTGCTTATTCTTGATGTTGAGCCGGCCTTCGCTCGTGAAGAGCAGCGCGTGACGCGCGGCGCGCGTGGGCAGAACGCAATCCATCATGTCGACGCCCATGCGCGCGTACTGTTCGATTTCGTCGGGATAGCCGACACCCATCACATAGCGCGGCTTGTCTTCGGGCAGGAGCGGCAGGACTTCGGCGATCATTTCGAGAGTCAATTCGCGCGGCTCGCCAACGCTGAGCCCGCCGATGGCATAGCCGTCGAAGTCCATTTCGACAAGGCGCTCCGCGCACTGGCGGCGCAGATCGGAGTACATTCCGCCCTGAACGATGCCGAAGAGCGATTGCGTCTGGCCCTCATGCTGATTCCGCCAGAAGACTTCATCGCGATGCGCGCGAAAGTGCGCGAGCGAACGTTGCGCCCAGGCCATGGTGAGACGCAGACTTTCTTCGGCGCGGTTGCGATCGGCCGGGTATTCGGTGCACTCGTCGAAAGACATCATGATGTCGGCGCCGAGCGCAATCTGAACATCCATCGAATGCTCGGGAGAAAAGAAATGCGAACTGCCATCGAGATGCGAGCGGAAGCGCACACCCTCGTCCGTAACTTTGCGTAGCGCGCTGAGCGAGAAGACCTGGAAACCGCCCGAGTCGGTGAGCAGGGCGCGCGGCCAGCTGATGAAGCGATGCAGCCCGCCCATGCGGCGAATCGGCTCATGCCCGGGCCGCAGATAAAGATGATAAGTGTTGCCGAGAATGATTTCAGCGCCGAGCGATTCGAGCGTGTCCTGCGGAACGGCTTTCACTGTTCCCTGCGTGCCGACGGGCATAAAGACTGGCGTTTCGACGGTCTGATGCGGAAGAGAGAGACGCGCGCGACGGCCGCCTGCGGCGGTTGCATTCAGGAGATTGAAGGGGAGGGCCACTCGATGATTTTACTGGTGCTCAGGAACCGCAATGCCCGTGGCCGCAAGCGCGAACCACGGGCATCATTCATCGACGGCGCAGAATTGTGAGTAGCGAAAGCTAGAAGCGGCGATCGCGAGCGATGCGGCGCGACATGCGATTTTGCTGGTGATAGAGCACGCGCCGATCGCCTGGTGTGAGGCGGCCGCGATCGAACGAGCGCATCGTGCGGACCTCGTGGTGGATTGCAGCTTCGCGGCGCTCGAGGCCAAATGCCTCGCGGCGCGAGAGCTGACCGTCGCGCACACCGGCCGCGATGCGGTGCTGCTGGTTGATTTGACGATGTGCGACGTGGTCATAGCGGTTGGGCATCTGTGCTTGTGACAAAGCCGCTCCGCCGAAAAGTACAGCCGCTGCAACTGCGATTGTTGAGAGTTTCATTTGACTCCCTCCTCTGAGCGGCTCGCCTCATCTTTCGCCGCGTATGCAAGTGGAAACACCCGCGCCGATGGAAGGTTGCGGGACACTTTGTTGCGGCGCGCGATGACTGCGGTAACACCGGGCCACGTTCCGAAGTGTAGATGAATCTTTTATCGCGCGGCCTGGCCGACACGAAGAGTGAAGCCGAAGCGCGCGACGCGCGGCTGGCCGAGAGTAGTCGTCGGCGTCTTCGAGACTTCGATCGATTGGCCGTTAAGGTTTTCGCCGGCTGCGAAAACCGTCCAGCGCGAACCGAAGTTGTGCGACCCATAGGCATCGATCCGGAAATATCCGCCAAGGCGGTAGGCGTTGGCGTCGTCATCGTACATGGGCCCACTGACGCGGCTTTCGAGGCTGAGTGTTCCCACGCGCGGCGCGGCTGCGCGCACATTCAGCGTGGCCATTTCGCGCGCGACCTCCGGAATCCAGTTGCCGCGGTCGAGCGTGCCGCGCGAAACGACAGCGTGAGCGTACTGGTATCCGCCGTCGGCGGTGAGCCAGCGGAGCGGCGTGAGCTCGTAGTCGAGCGAGACGCCGCGGCTCTCGATTTGCGCAAGATTTTCGCGCATCAGCAGGATCGGTGACGAGTTGGGATTGATGGTGAGAGCGGCGATGGGGCGATTGACCTGCGTATCGAAGTAGCTGGCGCGCACCGTGCCCCAGGAATGCTGCGCGGCGAGGCCCGCTTCCCAGCCGGTGGCGCGCTCGCTGAGGAGATTGTTGTTGGGCAGCGTGAGCTGACTGCCGACCTGCGTGGAGCGGTAGAGCTCGTTGGGGCTGGGCGCGCGAAAGGCGCGGAATCCCGATGCGGACAGCGACCATCTCTGACCGATTTTGCGCGAAAGGCCGAGGCGCGGATCGAATAATTGCTGGCTCTGTTGCGTGGGCTGGGTCGCGCTGGGCGTCCAGCCGGAGCCCGTGAACGTGACTTGATGCCCGTCGAAGTTCTCGTACCAATCCTCGCGGGCGGAGGCGATCGCTGTCCACTGGTTGTGCTCGGCCATGAGCTCGGCGTAGGCGCCGGAGTCGCGCTGATGGTCGTGGAGATTGGTGACGGCGGCGGAGGAGCCGAAGGTGTGTTCCTGATCCCAGACGCGAACGTCGTGCGAGTCGGCACCGGCGAGAAAGAACACGCCCACACCGAACGCATGGCTCCAGTGAGCGGAAGCGCCGAGCTCGTTGTCGGGCACGTAGGAATAGCGCGAGGGAGTTTCGCCGCAGCGGTAGGTGCAAGTTGGATGGCTCGCGTTTGGCGCGTTGGAGATGCTCGAGAAGGTCTGGCGATAGCGCTCGTCGGAACCGTAGAGGCGCAAGGCGACGGTGTCGCTTTTGGCATTGGCCCAATCTGCGCCCGTTGCGTAGCGAAACAGGCGCGTGGCGTTGAACTGGTACTGCGTGCCATTGTGGCGCGACTCGTCGAATGCGTTTGTGCGCAGGAAGATGCGCAGCGGCCCCTGTTTTCTTTCAGCGGCGACGAGCGCATTCTGGCTGTGCACATTGCTCGCATCGTCAACCGGACCGCGCTGCAGCGGAGACTCCTGAATATAGCCGTCTGTGCCAAGCATGCCGGCGGCGGCAAGAACGCCCCACGGACCATGGGCAGTTTGCGCAAGCGCACTGGAGTCATAAATACCCTCGCCGCCGAAGGTGGAGGTAAGTTCGGCGAGGTTCGATTGCGGACGAAAGGGGACCACATTGATGACGCCGCCGATGGCGCTGGAACCATAGAGATCGCTGGCTCCGCCGCGGACGAGCTCGACACTCTGGATCGCGAGCTCGGGCTGCTCCTGCCAGTGGATCCAGCCGCCGAGGGGATCGTTGAGCGGGACATCGTCTTCTGTGACAAGCGTGCGGCTGGCGGAAGTGGAACCGAGGCCGCGCAGGCTGACCCCCTGCGACGTGGGGTTAGCGACGAGCGACGGTGAGCGGCGGAAAGTTTCTACGCCGGGGAGCTGGCGGACCTGGTCGTCGAGCGTAACGCCGGCGCTGGCGGCCAAGGTGGACTGGCTAAGAACGCGCGTGGTTGCCGGGCTCTCGAGATCGCCAAGGGGGGTGCGATAAGCGGTGACGGTGACCCGTTCAGCAGAGCTTGCCGGCTGCAAACGGATGGTGGTTACTGCGGAGATGCGTTCAATCTGCGTGGCGAAGCCGGGCGCGGAGACGGTGATGGTGCACGGAGCGTTGCAAGGGATGGTGAGCGTGCCGGATTTGCCGGTGACGCCGAGCGAATGATTGGCGGCGTCAGAGACGGTGACGCTGGCGACGGCTGCGCCAGAGGGGTCCTCAACTGTGATCGGGATCTGCCGCTGCGCGCGCAGAGGCGGCAGCGGCAGCAGGATCGCACCCGCCAGGATGCCAAGAATCGCTTGAGATTTGCACAACTGCATGATCGATGGATTGCGGCGCGGCGTTGCGGAGCGTCTTGACCAATTCTGACACGGTGGCGTTGCTTCGCGGGTCGCGAAGATTGGGCGCGATGTCGTGGAGCGGAACAAGAACGAAGGCGCGCTCGGCAATGCGGGGGTGAGGCACTTCGAGACCGGTTTCACCGAGAACGAAGTCACCGTAGAGAAGAAGGTCGAGATCGAGCGAGCGTGGTCCGTTGGGAACCGATGCCGAGCGATCACGGCCGAACTCGCGCTCGACGGCGAGTAGCGCGTCCAGCAGGTCGCGGGGAGAGAGCGCGGTTTCGAGCGCGATCACTGCATTGACGAAGCGCGGCTGATCGGCGAGGCCCACTGGCTCTGTGGAGTAAAGCGAGGAGCGGCAGGTGACGCGGCCGGACTCCTGGAGGCGTTGAACAGCACGGCACAAGGTGGATTCCGGCGGTCCCGCGGGGCCGGCCAGGTTGGCTCCAAGGCCGATAAAGGCGAGTGGCATTTGAAACTAGGTTAAGCGAAATTCCCGGCACCTTGCGCTGCGATTGCGGACTCAGCGAAGGGCGGCGAAAACGGCGCGGCAATCTGGTAGCATCGGCCTCGGAGAGTACTACCAATGGACACACTGAATACTACGGGGCTTGGCGCCCGGCGCAATGAAGATATTGCACTCGATCTGTTGAAGTTTGTAGCGGGCACAACGGGCGTGGGAAGATCGGCAGCGCCATCGACAGGCTTTACCGGAGCAGGCTCTGCGAAGCCGGAGGAGTTCGTGGGTCAGCTGCTCGCGCTCTACTCGCGTTGCCTCAAAGCCGTGCAGGGCGGCGGCCCGGGGAAAGAAGGCGCGCTATAGCGGGTGCGGATCCATTGCGCGTGGCGGTTGCCGGCGCAGGAGCCTTCGGGCGCAACCATCTGCGCGTGGTGCGCGAGCTGGAGAGGGCGGGCGAAGGCGTGGCGTTAACGGCGGCGGTGGAACCAGAAGCGACGCGCGCTGCTGAAGCAGAGAAACAGTACGGCATTCGCGTCTTCGCAACGATGGATGAGTTGCTGAAGACGGATTTGAAGCTGGACGCGGCGTGCGTGGCCGTACCGACGGTAGCGCACCACGACGTGGCGGCAGCGCTGCTCGATGCGGGGCTGGACCTGCTGGTGGAGAAACCGCTGGCAGCGAAGCTGAGCGAAGCCGACGACCTGATCGAAAGAGCAGAAAAAAAACAGCGGATTTTGCAGCCTGGGCATTTGGAGCGCTTCAATCCCGCGGTGCTTGCTGTTGAGCCGCGCCTGACGCGTCCGATGTTTTTCGAGGCGCATCGGCTGAGCATGTTTACGCCGCGCGCGCTCGATGTGGACGTGGTTCTGGACCTGATGATCCACGATCTCGACATCGTGCTGACGTTTGCGGCGTCGCCGGTGCGCGAGGTGCGGGCGGTCGGACTGCCGATTCTGTCGCCGAAGGTGGACATTGCGAACGTGCGGGTGGAGTTCGAATCGGGATGCGTGGCGAATTTCACGGCGTCGCGCGTGTCGACGGAGCGGGTGAGGAAACTGCGATTCTTTGAGCCGCGGCAGTATGTATCGATCGACTACGCAAGGAGAGACGTGCTGATGATTCGCATCGACGATCCGCCTGCGCCACCTGCGGTGGGGCAGGCATCTGGAAAAGATTCGGCGGACGAGGCAGTCGCAGCGGCGGCCGCGGAGTTTCTGAAAACTGGAAAGCTCGATGCCGCGGTGATTCAGAAACTGATGACGTCCGGCAAAGTGCCAGCGAGTTTGATGATGAGGATTGCGGCGGCAAAGAACGATCCGCAGAAGCTGCAGGAGATTGCGAAGAGCCTGGCCGAGCCGCAGGCCGAGCCAGCGATGGGGTCGTGGCCGGCGCCCGGATTGAGCTTCGTGAAGCCGGATGTGGCTGAAGGGGAGCCGCTGCGCCTGGAGCTTCTCTCGTTTTTCGATTCGGTGCGCACGCGCAAGCCACCGCGCGTCACGGCGCAGCAGGGGCGCGCGGCGCTGGCGCTGGCGCTCGAGATCCAGTCGACGATGGCTGCGCACGCGGAGCGCGCGGGGCTGGCGGATTTCTTCAAAGCCGCCAACTGACCACGTTCTTATACGCGGCGTTGCCCGATTTGATTCAGACGAACAGTGGCCCCGACCACACTGAAGGACGCAGATTCAAGCAACAACACCAAATGACGGGCCGTTTGGCCCCGGAATGTGGACGCTTTTGAGTCCTTCTTGGGCGAGTCCTGCGCTTTTATAAAGCGATTTTCTTGGGGCATTTTTGCTTGACAGTGCCGATTCGCGACGGTTAGAGTTGGCCGCACATACTGAGCCGTGGGACCTTGCCACCACATGTTTGATGGACGATTGTGGCTCAGCTTGCGAGGAGTCTCGATGATGAAGCGCGGAATGCTGATGGCTGCTGTGGGATTGGTACTAGGTGGAATCGCTGCGGCGGTCTGCGCGCAGAATGCGGAGAATCCCGCGTATCTGAACCCCAGCCTGCCCTCCGAGCAACGCGCAGCCGACCTGGTGCACCGGATGACGCTCGAAGAAAAAGCCAGCCAGCTTGTGAACCAGGCGCGCGCCATTCCACGGCTCAACGTTCCGGCTTACGACTGGTGGAGCGAGTCGCTGCACGGCGTGATGGTGAACGGGACGACGGAGTTTCCCGAGCCGATCGGGCTGGCAGCCACGTTCGACACCAATGCCATCCACGACATGGCGATCGCGATCAGCGTCGAGGGACGCATCAAGCACGCGCAGGACGAGCGCGCGGGGCACAGCAATATCTTTGAGGGGCTCGATTTTTGGGCGCCCAACATCAACATCTTTCGCGACCCGCGCTGGGGGCGCGGACAGGAGACCTACGGCGAAGATCCGTTCCTGACGGCGCGCATGGGCGTTGCGTTTGTGACGGGAATGCAAGGGACCGATCCCCACTATTACCGGGTGATCTCTACGCCGAAGCACTTCGCCGTGCACAGCGGACCAGAGCCGACGCGCCACGAAGCGGATGTGACGGTAAGCAAGCACGACGAAGTCGACACCTACCTGCCGGCATTTCGCGCAACGGTGACCGAGGGCAAAGCGGGATCGGTGATGTGCGCTTATAACAGCATCAACGGGCAACCGGCGTGCGCCAATGAATTCCTGCTCGATGACCAGCTGCGCGGCAAATGGGGATTCCAGGGCTATGTGGTTTCGGACTGCGGCGCGGTGCGCAACATTCTTGACGGCCATCATTACCAACCCACGCAGGCGCAGGCTTCGGCAGTAAGCCTGGAGCGCGGCATGGACAACGAGTGCATCGACTTTACGACGAAGGTGAAGGACGATCACGACTACAAGCCGTACATCGACGCGGTGAAGCAGGGCTATTTGAAAGAGAGCGAGATCGACACGGCGCTGGTGCGGCTCTTCACCGCGCGGATGCGGCTGGGAATGTTCGATCCGCCGGAGATGGTGCCCTACACCAAGATCGACGAGAGCGAGCTGAACAGCGCTGCCCACCGTGCGCTGGCGCTGAAGATCGCCAACGAATCGATGGTCCTGCTGAAGAACGACGGCACGCTGCCGCTGAAGACAGCGGGCACGAAGATTGCCGTGATTGGGCCGCTGGCCGAGCAGACGCGCGTGCTGCTGGGCAACTACAACGGAATTCCGACGCATACGGTTTCGATCCTCGAAGGGCTGCAGAAAGAGTTCAGCGCCGCGACGATCAGCTACGTGCCCGGCACGAAGTTTCTAAGCAAGGAGACGGAGCCGGTTCCGAGCGCTCTGCTGTCGACCGACGCCAAGCCGGGCGCGAAGGCGACGTATCTGAAGCAGAACATCTCGACGCTGGAAAACGTCGGGCCCACGGCGACGGTGCTGGCGACGCGCACCGAGCCGGGCATCGACACGACCGCTCAGCAACAACCGGCTGAGGCCGAGGCAGCCGAGCCGGTCACGATTCGCTGGGAGACGACGCTGACACCGGACCAGACGGCGGATTACGACCTGGGCGTGGAGACCGATAGCTATTTCCGGTTGTCGATCGACGGCAAGAAAATTACCAACTCCGATTATCCGCATGGAGTTGAAACGAAAGTGGGCCGAGTTCATCTGGATGCCGGCAAGGGCTATCAACTGGTGGTGGAATACGCGCGGGCGAACAAGGCAGCTCCGCACCTGAAGCTTGTGTGGAACCGGATCGACCGCGGCGTGGACCCCAAAGCGGTTGCGGCCGCACAGAATGCGGACGTGGTAATCGCTGTGGTTGGCATTACGAGTGAGTTGGAGGGCGAGGAGATGCAGGTGAGCGAGCCGGGATTCAAGGGCGGCGATCGCACGAGCCTGGACCTGCCCGGGCCGGAAGACGATCTGCTGCAGGCGCTGGCCGCGAGCGGCAAGCCGCTAGTGGTGGTGCTCACCAACGGAAGCGCGCTCGCCGTGAACTGGGCGAATGAGCACGCCAACGCGATTGTCGATGCGTGGTATCCCGGCGAAGAAGGCGGGACCGCCGTGGCGCAGACGCTTTCGGGAAAGAACAATCCCGCCGGCCGGCTCGCGGTGACGTTCTACAAGAGCGTCGACCAATTGCCGCCGTTCGAGGACTACTCGATGAAGGGGCGTACCTATCGATATTTTGACGGCGCGCCGCTTTATCCGTTCGGGTACGGACTGAGCTACACGAAGTTTTCCTATAGCGGCCTGAAAGTGCCCGCGGGTGCAGTGAGCGCGGGCAGCGCGGCCACCGTTGAAGCGACAGTCACGAATACCGGCAAGATTGCCGGCGATGAGGTTGCGCAGCTTTATCTGGGCTTCCCTGCTACGGCCGGTGCGCCGCTGCGGGCGCTGCGGGGGTTCCAGCGCGTGCATCTTGAGCCGGGCGCCTCGCAGACTGTGCGCTTTGTTCTAAGGCCGCGCGACATGAGCATGGTGACGGCCGCGGGCGAACCGATCGTCGCCGATGGCGATTACAAAGTTTCAGTCGGCGGAGGCCAGCCGAACACGGAAGCGCCGGCTGTGACAGCGAGCTTCCGCGTGCAGGGAACGCTGAACCTGCCCGAATAATCGCCAACCTCCGGCGAGGACTCACGTTCGTCGTCTGATGCTCCGTCCGCGCAACGCGGAGCGATGCTGTTTGCTTCAACTTGCTGCACCCGCAGCCGTTCCGCGGCGCTGCCCCGAATTCACCCAACGTTCATGTTCCTTTCACATAAGTGGTTTATCCCTGATTGGGTTCGGCGCTTGCACCCTCCAGCAGTGCCGGGCGAACTTGATTTCACTCCTCGGAGATCCCCAAATGGCTGATCTGGCAACGTCCGTCGAAGCAATGCCCCTTCACGGCAAATCACTTCTCGACAAGAAAATGAGACCCACGTCCGCGTGGGTGAGCGGAGTGGTCATCGCCGCAGCTCTGCTGGGCGGCCTGGGTTACATCGGGGTCCACGTAGCCAGGGACCTGAGCAATGTAACGGTGCTAAACGTTTGGCCTTACGTGCTCCTTGCCGTCGCGCTCCTCGTCGCGCTGGGATTCGAATTTGTGAACGGATTCCACGACACGGCAAACGCCGTCGCTACCGTGATCTACACGCATTCTCTCGACCCGAATATTGCCGTGGTCTGGTCGGGACTGTGCAATCTGGCCGGTGTGCTCGCCTCGAGCGGCGCGGTTGCCTTCAGCGTGATTACGCTGCTGCCGGTGGAGTTGATTCTGCAGGTAAGCTATGGCGCGGGATTCGCGATGGTGTTTGCGCTGCTCATCGCCGCCATCATCTGGAACCTCAGCACCTGGTGGTTAGGCCTTCCGGCTTCGAGCTCGCATACCATGGTCGGCTCGATCATCGGCGTGGGTGTGGCCAACCAGTTGATGAACCCGCACACTGGAACATCGGGCGTGGATTGGGAACAGGCGACCAAGGTGTTCAAAGTGCTGCTGATCTCGCCCATCGTCGGCTTCGGCGGTGCAGCGCTCCTGTTCCTGCTCTTCAAGCTCTTCATCAAGTATCCTGCGCTTTACGAAGCGCCGAAAGACAACACGCCTCCACCGTGGCCCATTCGCGGATTACTCATCCTCACCTGCTCGGGCGTGAGCTTCTTCCATGGTTCGAATGACGGCCAGAAGGGCATGGGCCTGATCATGCTCATCCTGATCGGCACGGTGCCCACCGCCTACGCTCTCAATCACGCGGTGACTGGAGACCAGATGGCGGTGTTCTCTTCCACTTCACACGACGCCGACCAGGTGATCAACAAATACGTGAATGCCAACGGCATCATGGGCGCCGACGCGCGGTCTGAAGTGACGAGTTACATCTCCAGCAAGCAGATGCAGCCCGAAACCATGCTTGCCCTCCGCGAGCTGGTGAACGACCTGAACAACGAAGTTGCCCTTTATAAGGAGTTCAAGGCCGTTCCGGCAAACCAGCAGACAAACGTTCGCAACGACATGTACGTGGCGAGCGAAGCGATCCGCCTGATGCAGAAGAACAAGGCGTTCCCGTTTACGGCCGCAGAGACCGCGACGCTCAACAAGTACCGTAGCACGGTCGACGACGCGACCAAGTTCATTCCCAGCTGGGTCAAGGTGGCCGTTGCGCTGGCGCTTGGAATGGGGACGATGGTGGGCTGGAAGCGCATTGTGGTGACGGTAGGCGAAAAGATCGGCAAGGAGCACTTGACCTACGCACAAGGGGCCTGCGCGGAACTGGTAGCCATGGGCACGATCTTTGCCGCCGATAACTTCGGGCTGCCGGTTTCAACCACCCACGTTCTGAGTTCTGGCGTAGCGGGCACCATGGCTGCGAACCGCAGCGGCCTGCAGATGGCCACAATCCGCAACATTGCCGCAGCGTGGGTCTTTACCCTGCCGGCAGCGGCGCTGCTCTCCGGAGCACTGTTTTATGTATTCCGCCAATTCATGCACTGATTTTCGTTGGGTTGCTTTACAAGCTGCATTTCTCTCAAGGCGTCCGGCATTGCCGGGCGCCTATTTGCTGCTCGGGTTGCAGGGCCGGGGCGAACCGGCAGAGGCGGCGGCACTTCCGATACCATACAGAATGGTGCTGACGAGAGAATGAGTCTGAAGGCAAAACTGGAAGCTGTGATTTACGCCGCCGAGGAGCCGGTGACGCTGGCGCAACTGGCAGGATTGTTTGCCGAAGAGGCGCTGGAATGGAAGGCGACGCAAGACGCGGCAATGGCAGCAGCGATCGCGATATCTCTGTCGCCGGGAGCGACCGACCCGACAGGCATGCCGATGATGAGCGAAGCGTTCGCCTACTTGGAGCTTGAGCAGGGTCTGTCGGAGGCGAACAACACTGCGCCTGCAGAAGAGGAAGCGCCTGCTGCAAAAAGCGATAGTCTTGACGACATTCCGGCGGCGCAAGAGCATGCAAATACGGCTCCAGAAGCGGCAAAGGAGAGCGAGGCAGCGTCGGCGGCTGGCCCGAAGCAGGAAGCCAAGCAGCGGGAGCGCGAGGCGCGCGCGGCGATCAAGGAGGTGCTGGGCGAGCTGATCGCCGAGTATGAAGTCGATTCCCGGGGAATCGAGATTCGCGAGATCGCCGGCGGTTACCGCATGGCGACGAAGCCGGAATTTCATGACGCGGTGCGATCATTTGTAAAGAGCCTGAAGCCGCCGCTCAAGCTCTCACTCCCTGCACTTGAGACGCTGGCGGTGATCGCGTACAAGCAGCCGGTCACAGCGCCGGAGGTGAATGAAATCCGCGGCGTGGATTCGTCGGGAGTCTTCGGTTCCCTGCTTGCGCGCAAGCTGATTGTAGCGGCCGGACGCAAACAGGTGGTCGGCCGGCCGATTTTGTACAAGACCACCCGCGAATTTTTACTTCGCTTCGGGCTAAAGGACGTCTCGGAGCTGCCTTCGATGGAGGAGTTCGAGAAGATGGCGGCGAGTGAATTGGCAGAAGATGTAACGCAAGAAAAAGCTGGGCCGGAAAAAGCATTGCAGAAAGCGTCAGAAAACGGCGAGTTCAGCGCCGATCCCACGCTAGAGCGGGATGAGGCCGAGGCCGTTGCTCCGGAGTCCCCGATGCCGGCTGAGGAGTCTTCAGATACCGTCCCCGGTAACGCAGAGTAAGCAACCCCCCGAGGCTTCACCCCATGACCAAGAAGTCGAGTTCGAAATCCGCTGCACCGGCGGCGAAGAGTGCGCCCACAAAGGCCGCCCAGAAAACAACATCGGCCGCCAAGGCGCTAGCGAAAGGCAAAGCGGCGAAGGCGACAGCGAAGGCCGCGCCCACAAGAAAAGCCACGGCAATGAAATCTACAAAATCCAAAGCCGGGTCGAGGGCAAAGACAGCCACAGAGCATGCGGCGGACGAGACGAAAAAAGCCGGCGTGAGTAGGGCCGGCGCAAGTACGCCAAGTGCAAAGACTGCGACGAAAACGACCAGCCGGAAGCCAAAAGCGAAGCCGGAAACGTCCGTAGCGAATGAGCAGCTGCGCGAGGACATGCCGGCCTATCGTATCGGCGAGCCGGTAGTGGACCCAATTGGCGACACGACCGACGGCGAGGGCCACGCGTACACGGGCGGTGCTGCGATTTCTACGCACGCCGAGGCCCATGCGGAGATGAACGCGTTTCGCGAGGACACGAATATTCAGGCGTGGGACTCGGCCGATGATTCCGCGCCCGAGATCGACGCCAGGCGGGCCAAGGCGGAGGCCGGGAGCAAAGCTCCCGCGCACCGAGCGGAGCCGGCCGGCAAGAAGCAAGCACGCGAGCCGCAAGACCCGGCGAAGCTGGAGCGACTGCAGAAGATTCTTTCGCAGGCGGGGGTTGCCAGCCGCCGGCGTGCCGAAGAGATGATCGTTGCGGGCCGCGTGATGGTGAACGGCGAAGTAGTGACTACGCTGGGCTCGAAGGCCGATCCCGCGCGAGATCACATCCGCGTGGACGGCAAGTTGCTCCACGGGGCAGAGCGGCACCGGTATTTTCTGCTCAACAAGCCGCGCGGCTACGTGACGACGGTGAGCGATCCCGAGAGCCGGCCGACGGTCATGGAGTTCTTTGGGAAGTCACGCGAGCGGCTTTATCCAGTGGGACGGCTGGACTACCAGAGTGAAGGCCTGCTCCTGATGACCAACGACGGCGAGTTGGCGAACCTGCTGACGAAGGCCGGATCGGGCGTGGAAAAGACTTACCTGGTGAAGGTCGCTGGGCAGCCGAGCGAGGCTGAGCTGGAAAGGCTGCGCGGCGGCGTGGAGATTGATCGGGAAGAACAAGGATCGGAACGTGTCCGCACGGCTCCGGCGCGCGTGCGGCAGGTGCGCAGCGGAGACAACCCATGGTTCGAGGTGGTGCTCATCGAGGGGCGCAATCGCGAACTACGCAAGATGTTCTCCGCGGTTGGCCATTTTGTAGAGAAGATCAAACGCGTGGGCTACGGACCGCTCTTGCTCGATGTTGAGCCGGGAAAAATGCGCGAGCTAGCGCCGGAGGAAGTAAATACCCTGCGGCTCGCGGCCGAAGGAAAGCTGAAACCGAAGCGGCTGCACGCGGATCGGATGCTGCCGAAGGATGCGGGGCAGCCCGCGGGGAAACGCTTCGAAAAGCCATTCGGCAGGCAGCGCGAAGGGACAGGCGAGCGCGGCGGTAAAGGCTTTGCGCGCCGTGAACCGCAAAGTGCGAAGCGCGAATGGCGTCCGCGCGAGCCCGATCCACGCCAGCCGAATCAGGACGGGGGATTTCGCAGAAGCGACGGGCCGGCTCTTGAGATCAAGCGCGAAGGAACAAGACCCTTCGGCGAAAAGCCCAGCCTCAAGCGGCCGGAATTTGGCGGAGCACCGCGGGGCGGCAGGGGAATCTCCAGCTTCAAAGGACAACCGAGCAAGCCATTCAATACTCGTGAGCGCGGGCCGCGTGAACACGAAGCGCGCGGTGCGCAGCGCGACGGCGGATTTCGCAGAAGCGACCGGCCGACCCTTGAAATCAAGCGCGAAGCAGCAAGACCATTCGGCGAGAAGCCGAGCTTCAAGCGGCCCGAATTTGGCGGAGCGCCGCCGCGTGACAGGGGAAGCTCCGGATTCAAAGGAGGGGCACCCAAACCGTTCAATACCCGTGAGCGTGCGACCCCCGACCGCGGGCCGCGCGGCCCTCAACAGGACAGCGGATTTCGCAGAAGCGACGGGCCGGCTCTTGAGATCAAGCGCGAAGGAGCAAGATCATTCGGTGAGAAGCCTCCCTTCAAGCGGCCGGAATATGGCGGAGGGCCGCGTCGTAACCGAAACGCCGCCGGAAATGCGGGAGGGGCGCGTAAACCATTTGTGCCCGGCGGCGATAGGCCGGCTTTCCGCCCCGGCGGCGCGAAGTTGAATCGATTCGGTGCTGCTCCGGGTCGCAGCTTCGCGAGAGATAGTCGCGGCGGTAGGCCACCATCTCAAAATGCGGGGCGGCAAGACGGCAGGCAAGGTGGGAATCGGGGCGGCGCGAAGCGATTCGGATCGCGGCCGAGCGGTGGCCGCGGCGGATTTGGAAAAAGAGGATAAGCGGTTTCGCTGGACAGAAGTTTTGGAGCGATCATGGCGAACGCATTCGGCAGCGACATCCTGATTCAGGCGCCGGACAAGAAAGCAGCGGCGGATTTCTATGTGAAGCAGCTCGGCTTCACGATCACGGGCGAACACGACAGGTGGATCGACCTGCACGGCGACAATATCAATCTCTTCATCGAAGAGGGACCGCCGCTCGGTCCGGTGCTGGAAGTGACGGTTTCCAATGTGGACGAGGCAAAGCGGCGGTTAGTGGCGAATGGATGCGAGGTTGTGAAAGATGAGCCGGATTTTCCGCGCTGCTATGTGAAGGACCCGTACGGGCTGATTTATAACCTGACTCAATAGCCCGGCGATTACTTGAGCCACGCCGCGACGACGCGATGGCCGACGGTATACGCGGCTTCGAGCGCGGGCAGGTAGCCAGTGTAAGCTCCGTGTCGCTCGGCGGCGAGATTCTTTGCCGCAGCGACCCCAGGCGGCGGCATATCAAAGTTGCTCACCGTGCGGAGAAGGAGCACCCGATTCCAGTCCACCTTGCCCTGCAGCGTGAGAGCGTGGAGCGCAAGAAGCGCGCCGGTATCGTTCATCGCGGTTGTGGCAAGGTGAGCCGCCCCGTTTGTTTCGAACTGCACCCAGCGATGCGCCCAGGCATCCATGAGTGCTCCGTGCCAGAAGATTTCTGTAGCAAGGTTAGCGCCCATTTGCACGCGCGGGCCAGCTGAGGTACTGGCGAAGCCCGCATAGCGAAGTCGCAGAGCTCGCTCGGGCTCGCTTTCCGGCAGCACAATGTCTTTCGTCAACCCATAGGCCCAGTGCAGCAGATCTGTGTTGAGACGGATGACGTTGCCGCGGCGATTGGCGCGAGCTTCGGCGCCGCTCCACCCGCGCACATCATCTTCCCACGCGGCGCTCGGCGGATCGGCCGTGGCCGTGCCGTCGAGAGAGACGAAACCATCGGGCCATGAGGATGGTTTTTCTCTGGGGTCGATCTCCTTGGCGAGATCGCCGTTCACAACGTAGTCGGTCCAGACAGCCGAACCGATTGTTCCGTCGGCGGGAGAGATCCCGGCGATTCCGGCGATGAGCCAATGAGTTTCGCGTAGATCGAAACGCGGGTCAGCCGCGAAGGCCATTAGGTTGACTGCAGGGTTGATGTTGCCGGGACCCACGGTAACAGCAAGCTCTGTGCCCTCGGCATTGGCTCGGACGGCGCGCGACATTCCCGGGACCTGAATGACGCGATCAAGATGGTCTCGTTCGACCCAAAGCTGCAGCTCGCCGGGCTCGTCGCCGGTATCGGCGCCCACTTCAAAATACGCAACCACGACCACACGGGGACGAAGAACGCCGCTTTGCGCGGCAGCGATTGAGGATGCGGCGAAGCACGTGGCGGCGACCAGGCGCGTTGCGGGAAGATGCATGGATTCATTTGAGCATGAACGACAGCGGAGTTGGTCGGGCTTCCCGGACAGCGATTCGGGCCTGATACGGGGCGAAGGAACTACGCTGATTTCTGTGCGCGGAAGCGGCGCATGCGGCCTACGAGCGAGGCCGGACCGCTGGCAGCCAGATGAACGAGATTGCCCTCGTAGGTGCGCGAGTGCACGACCATGCCCGCGTCGATAGCCGCCAGCACCGCGCCCTCGTGCTGGGGCACGCGAAACTCGGCCTCGATCACGGGATCGGAGTGAAGAGCGGCATCGATCGCCTTGAGCAGATCGGAGACACCTTCGCCCGTGACCGCTGAAAGCGCTACCTCGGTGCCGTGAGCAATTCCGGGTGCATCTTCATTTTGGAGGCGGAGGTTCGTGCGGGCGATCAGAGCCGCTCGTTCGTCATCAGGCAGCAGGTCAATTTTGTTCAGTACCTCGATGCGCGGCTTGCTGAGACTGTCGAGCTCGCCAAGAACTTTTTCCACCTGCGCCTTCTGCTCTTCGCCATAAGTCGAGGAGGCGTCGCGGATGTGCAGAAGCACTTCCGCCTGCGCGACCTCTTCCAGCGTGGCGCGGAAACTAGTGACGAGCGTATGCGGCAGGTTGCGGATAAAACCGACCGTGTCCGAGAGGAGCACGCGGCGGCGGCTGGGCAGCTCGATGGCGCGCAACTTGGGATCGAGGGTGGCGAACATGCGCGAGGAAGATAGCACGTGCGCCCCGGTGAGGGTGTTGAACAGGGTGCTTTTGCCGGCGTTGGTGTAGCCGACGAGAGCGACGGTAGGAACGGGAACGGCCTCGCGCCGCTGCCGCTGCTGCTTGCGCACGCGGCGCACGGCATCAAGGTCGAGCTTGAGCTGATCGATGCGGCGCTGGATGCGGCGGCGATCGGTTTCGAGCTGAGTTTCGCCGGGGCCGCGGGTGCCGATGCCGCCGCCCAACTGGGACATGGCTTTGCCGCGGCCGGTGAGGCGCGGCAGCATGTATTCGAGCTGGGCAAGCTCGACCTGCAACTGCCCCTCGCGAGTGCGCGCGTGGCGAGCGAAGATGTCGAGGATAAGCTGCGTGCGATCGAGCACACGGCATGGAAGAGCGGCCTCGAGGTTGCGCAACTGCGTGGGAGAAAGATCGTAGTCGAAGAGAACGAGATCAGCCTGAGTTGAAGCTGCGATCCCGGCGATCTCCTCGACTTTGCCGGAACCGATCAGCGTCGCAGCATCCGGCCGCGGCCGGCGCTGAAGTACTTCCGCGGCGACTGTACCGCCGGCGCTCAGCAGCAGCTCGCGAAACTCTGCAAGCGACTCCTCGATGGTCAGTTCCGCCGTACGCTTTGTGGCAATGGCTCCGCTGCGAATGCCTTGCGAAAGTGCGTGCTTGCCGGGGCGATTGAGGACGGGACTGTAAGGGGTGGCGGACGAAAGCCCCGCAGACGAAAGGCCACGGGGCGAGGACACGTCCGACTCCATCGCAGTCTCGGCGCCCGCGCGGTTGGCGCGCGGGCGGACCGCAAAATCGACTCCGACGATTACAGCGCGTTCCAGCGCTATCGATGCTCCGCTGTTGCCTGGGGCACAGTCGGCAGGGAAACGGGCGCCGGACCGATGCCCGACGTGACAGCAGCCGGACGGTGTTCGCTATGCAGCACGCTCCGATTGCTGACCACGGTAGAAATGGCGTGTTTGAAAATCAGCTGTTCCTGGCTGTTGTTTTCCAACAGCACGGAATACTTGTCGAAGGACCGGATCTTACCGGTCAGCTTGACGCCGCTGACCAGATAAATCGTAATTGGGGTCTTGTCCTTGCGAACGGTGTTCAGGAAGGTGTCCTGTATATTTTGTGCCGGCTTGTTCTCCATGTGCCGATCTCCTGCTTTCTTCGTGAAGGTGGTGTTTCGGACTGCTCTTACGTCGGACATCAGTTCGGCAGGGACTGCTCCGGAACCCCCGGAGCCGGCAACCCCCGCAATGTGACTACGATATAGAGGTTTTTCGTCCATTTCAACTCCGCGAAAGTGTGAATAGCCGCCAAATGCCCAGTTTTAGTGCACTTTGGCCGGTGGGCCAGCCCAAATCATCGCTCCGAAGGTTCAATCTGCGGCTGCTAGCATGGACGAGTGCGCGAATCCGCCAGCCCCGCGGACCCTGCTGCCGTTCCCGGCAGATCCGCCCCCACTCCCGTCCCCATGCTGGACTTAGCTCGTCAGTATGGACCCATCCGACAGGAAATGTTAGATGCGCTTGCCCGCGTAATCGACAGCCGGCAGTTCATATTGGGCGAGGAAGTAGCGGGATTCGAGCGCGCCGCAGCGAGCCATTTGGGGGTCGGGCACGCGTTGGGTTGCGCCTCGGGGACCGACGCCCTATGGCTGGCGCTGGCGGCTGCCGGCATCGGGCGGGGCGATGCCGTGGTGACGACGCCGTTCAGCTTCTTTGCCTCGGTCAGCTCGATTCTGCGCGCGGGCGCAACGCCTGTATTTGCCGATATCGATCCGTGGACCTGCAATCTTTCGGCCGCCGCCGTTGAGCTCGCGGTAGATCGGAACGCGTCGGTGAAGGCAGTTCTGCCGGTGCATCTCTATGGTCAGTGCGTGGAGTGGAGCGCATTTGCGCGGCTGGGCAAGGAGCGCCGCTTGCTGCTGATTGAAGACGCGGCGCAGGCCTGGGGCGCGGAGTGGCAGGGGGCCAAGGCGGGTGGCCTTGGCGATGCGGCTGCATTCAGTTTCTACCCCACGAAAAACCTGAGCGCCGCAGGCGACGCGGGAATGGTGACGACCAACTCAGGCGAAATCGCGGAGCGGGTGCAGATGCTGCGCCAGCACGGCATGCGGCGCCGCTACTTTCACGACGAGGTCGGCTGGAATGCGCGCATGGATGGGCTGCAGGGCGCGGTGCTGCAGGTAAAGCTCAAGTACATTGCAGCGTGGAACGAGGCGAGACACACGGTTGCTGCACGGTATCGCGAGCTATTCTTACGATCCGGTCTCGCGGAGGCCGGTCCATACCCAGCACATGGCGTGGTGCTCCCAACGGAGGCGCCCGGCGCACGGCACGTTTGGCATCAGTATGTGATTCGCGCGAAGCGCCGCGACGACCTGCGCGAATTTCTGGCGGCGCGCATTGTCGGCTCAGAGATCTACTACCCCATCCCGCTGCACATGCAGAAAGCGCTCAAACACCTCGGCTACAAGCAGGGCGATTTTCCTGAGGCTGAGCGCGCCGCGCGCGAAGTGCTGGCGCTGCCTATTTTCCCTGAACTGCGCGAAGACGAGCAGGTGAGGGTGGTCGCGGCAGTTTCGGAGTTCCTGAGCTAGGGGATGGGGCTCCGATTTTCAGGCTGGCACTTTGACTTCAACGTGCGACGCCTCTTCAACGAAAGTAGCAATTGCCGAGTGATCCAATTCGCCCTTGCCGTCGGCGATGAGTGAGGAGAGCATTTGCTGCACTTGCGCAGTGAGCGGCAAAAAGACGTGATTTGCCTCGGCAGTCTGCAGCGCGTTGCGCAGATCTTTCTGGTGAAGCTGGATTTTGAAACCGGGCTTGAAGTTACGCGCAATGAGCATAGACCCCTTGGCGTTGAGCACGGCGCTGCCTGCGAGGCCGCCTTTCACTGCGTTCACCACTACTTCAGGGTTGAGGCCGCAGCGCGTGGCCAACGTGAGCGCCTCACCCATGGCCGCGATATTGCACGCGACCATGATCTGATTCGCGAGCTTCGTCGTGTTGCCGGCGCCGACCGGACCGGTGAGTGTCACGCTCGATCCCATGCACTTAAGTAACGGCTCGGCCTTTTGAAACGCGGACTCGCTGGCGCCGGCCATGATGGCCAGCGTACCGTCGATGGCCTTGGGCTCGCCGCCACTGACCGGTGCATCGATGAAGTCGACGCCTTTGGCAGCGCAGGCAGCGGCGACGCGCTGCGAGACGATTGGACTGATGGAGCTCATATCGATGATGAGCGAGCCGGCCTGGGCTCCCGAAAGAATGCCGTTGCCGCCGAGGACGACTTCTTCGACTTCCGGCCCGTCGGGCAGCATGGTGATGACGATGGGCGCTCGCGCGCCGACGTCGGCATTCGAAGCGCCGCGCAGCGCCCCGTCGGCTACTGCGGCATCGAGCTTCTCTTTGGTGCGGCCATAGGCCACGACGGTGTTGCCCGCTTTCAAAAGATTCCTCATCATAGGACGGCCCATGATGCCAAGTCCGACAAATCCAACCGTAGCCATCGAAGTTTCCTCTCGCCGAATTTATCGCGGCTTTCCAATTTACGTGAAGCCTTGAGTGCCGTGCAACTTGGCGTTCGGACTCGAGGCTCAGCTCAATGCCAACTGCAGAACAGCTTTAAGATGAAGCTGTGCAGAACTATTTTAATTATTTCACCGAGATCGAGGAGCGCTTCCGGCAGAGACGCGGATCGGTGCTGCTGCTTTCGACTCTTGATTGGGCGTTGATCGAGATGTGGCGGGATGCGGGGATTCCCCTGGAGGCGGCACTGCGCGGCATCGATTCGGCGTTCGATAAGTATGCGGCGAGGCAAAAGCGGGCGCGGATGCAGCGCATCAACGGGCTGGCGTGGTGCGCGCAAGCGGTGATGCAGGCAGCGGTCGAATTGAATGAGGCGTCGACCGGCTCGGCTGCGAAGCCGGCGACGGTACAGGACTCGGGATTTGAGTGCGAGCGCGTCGCAGCGCACCTGAGCGCGGCGGCTACGGCGTTGGATGCGGCGACCGTTGCACCCAAGGCATGCCGTGCCACAGCAGCCAGGCTGCGCGAGCTGGCGGTAGAAGTATTGGGAGAGTTCGGCCGCGAGAAGCCAACGGTGGATCTCGAAACGCTGGAGCAGTCGCTGACAGTTCTTGAGGAAAAGCTGTTTGCCACGTTAACCGCCGCCGCGCCGGAAGAGCTGCTGACAAAGCTGAAGGGGCACGCGGCACGCGAGCTGGCACCGTATCGCAGCCGCATGGGCGTAGTGCAACTGCGGCAGGTGGAGCGGCAGTTTACGCAAAAGCAATTGCTCGTTCATTACAATTTGCCGCGCCTGAGCCTGTTCTATATGAGCCAGCAATGAAGACGCCTGGATCGAGTTGGCGATCGGGTCGGCGAGCGAGTCAGGGACCGGGTGGGCGACCGGAACGACAATCGGCTCTGGGCCCGGCGAATGGCGCGACGGAAAATATAAAGCTGGTGAAGATCGAGAAGCCGCTTTACGGCGGAGATTTTCTGGCGCGCGTCGACGGCAAAGCGATATTTGTGCCGCTAACGCTGCCGGGCGAGCAGGTTCGGGCGCGTGTGGTCGCGGAGAAGAAAAGCTACGCAACCGCGGAGCCGGAGGAGATCGTCACTGCTTCTCCGCACAGAGTCGCGCCGGCGTGCCGGCATTTCGGAAGCTGCGGCGGCTGCCAGTATCAGCACGCGGACTACGAAGCCCAGCTCGAGATCAAGCGGGTGGTTCTGAGGGAGACGCTGGAGCGCGGCGGCGTGCCGTTGGCGAAAGAGATTGAAACTTTGGCGGCGGAGCCGTGGGCTTATCGCAATCGTATTCGCGTGGCGATCGATGCGACGGGCCGCGTTGGCTACCGAGGAAGGCGATCGCACGCAATTGTGCCGATTGTGGAGTGCCCCATCGCCGCGCCGTTGCTGGTGCGCGCCGCGCTAGCCGCCGGTGATATCTTGCGGGAATCGCGCGCGATTTGGCGACCGGACGAGATTTTGCTGTTTTGCGACGGCGATGAGACGGCGCTGCTGGCGGATGTTTTCGCGGCGGGATCCGCGGGGAACCAATTTCAACAATTCTGTGCGCGGCTGGCCGAGAGGATTCCCGAATTGAGGGGCGCAGAACTGGCGGCAGAGGATCGCGATGGCGGGCCGCCGCGGCTCATCGCCCAATGGGGCGCGGCGTCTCTCGTGTATCGAGCGGGGGGGGTCGACTACCGCGTGGACCAAGGCGCGTTTTTCCAGGTGAACCGGTTACTCGTCGACCAGCTTGCCGACTACGTGACGCACGGAGTGCAGGGCGCGCTGACGTGGGATCTTTTCGCGGGCGTGGGATTGTTCGCGCGGCAGCTTGCGGAGAAGTTTGCACAGGTGGTGGCCGTGGAATCGGCAGCTGCGGCACTGCCCGCGCTGGAACACAATCTGGCTGGGAAGAACGCAAGGGTCGTGCAAGCAACGACGTTGCAGTTTCTGCAGCACGCCACGGAGCATCCGCGACCTGATCTGATCGTGCCCGATCTTATCGTCATCGACCCGCCGCGCATCGGGCTTGGCCCGAAGACGACCGAACTACTCACAAAGATTGGAGTACCCGCAATTGCGTATGTTTCGTGCGATCCGGCGACGCTGGCTCGCGATCTGCGTGCGATGATCAGCACGGGTTATGAAATTGACAGCGTTGCGCTCGTCGATCTTTTTCCGCAAACGTTTCATTTGGAAACGATCGTTCTGCTGAGCCGCTAGGCCTAGCTCGCGATGCAACGCGGCTTGCGGCTTCCTGCGTGCCGCGCGAAAATCCATTCGTCGAACAGAAGAATTCCTGATACGCTGACTCCGCAACTCCCTTCAATCGAATTTGTGGCGCGATGCACAGCAATCTCCGCCATTCCGGGCCATCCGCATCTCCTACTCCCAGCCTTGTCTCAACGAGCCTGGCCGCCATTCCGCTCTTCCATGCGGCGTGGTTGTTCGCAGCGGGGATTCTGATTGCGAGCAGGTTGTGGCTGCGGCCGTCGTGGCTGCTGATCGGGCTCGGACTGATCGCGGCACTGAGTGTTAGCACTGCTTTGCGCGCCCAGCGCCTCGCGTGGCTGCCTGCGGCGGCGTTATGGCTGATGCTGGGCGCGTGGTGCGCCGAGATGCAGCCGCAGCCGGCTCCCGCACCCGATCTGGCGGCACTTTCCGACGGCCTTTTGCGAACTGTGGAGGGAAGGGTCGCCGACGCGGGTCCGCTGTACGTTGAGAACGAAGAGAATCTCGACGAGCCGGCGGTCACCACTCCGGCGCAACGCGTGGATCTGCGAATCGGGAAGGTCGAGGTAGTAAATGACCAATTCGATGCACTCGTGCGAGTAAACGGTGGGGTGCGGCTGACGGTGCGCTGGCCGGCGAGAAACGGCATTCGGAGGTTCGCTTGCGGAGAGAGGATTCGAGCGGTAGTCCGGCTGCTGCCCGCAGAGATTTATCGCGACCCCGGCGTCTGGAGCCGGACGGACTATCTGCTGGACCAGGGGATTACGTCGACAGGCTCGGTCGAGATCGATCAGGTACAGCGGCTCGGCGGAGATCGAGGTGAGCTGCTCGCCTGCCGGGTGAAGAGCTGGCAGCGCGCGACAACGGAGCGGCTGCTTGCGCTGCCTGCAGTAATGCGGAAGATGCCGGCAGCGCTGCGGCTGAGCGGAGATGATGCGGCTATGCTGGCCGCAATGGCCGCCGGCGACCGGACGTTTCTGAATCAACGGCTGCGCGTGGGCTTTGAACGCACGGGGTCTTTTCACATGCTGGTGGTCTCCGGCTTTCATCTTGCCGTGGTGGCCGGTTGCGTTCTGTGGATCGCGAAAAGGCTGCGGCTGCCGCGATTGCCGGCCACCGTGCTCACCATCGCAGTCTCGTTCGCGTACGCGCTGTTCACCGGATTTGCCACACCGGCGCAGCGCTCGCTTTGGATGATCACGCTGTATTTGCTGAGCAGACTGGTCTATCGCGAGCGCAGTCATCTGAACACGATCGGATTCGCGGCCCTGTGCCTGCTTGCGGTGAGCCCCCGCAGCCTGTTTGAGGTGAGCCTGCAGATGACGCTGCTCGCTGTGATTGCAGTGGCGGGCGTTGCTGCGCCACTGCTGCAGGCCACGATTCATCCACTGCTCGGAGCCACGCGCGACTTGCCTCTCATTGCAATCGATATCAAGCTGCCGCCGCGAATCGCGCAGTTCCGCGTGAGCCTGCGCATGGTAGCTGCCCGTCTGCAGCGGGCCGGTAGCAAATGGCTTGCGCGGCTGGCTTTCCCTTGGGTGGTGCGCTTTTCAATCCGTGTGGTGGAGCTGGTTGTGGTGTCGTGCGTTGTGGAGTTGGCCATGACGCTTCCCATGGCCGTCTACTTTCATCGCATGACTGTTTTCGCTCTGCCCGTGAACATGTTCATCCTGCCGCTTCTCTTCGTGCTGCTTCCGGCCGCGTTGATCCTGCTGCTGGCGCTCTTGCTGTGGCCCGCAGTTGCTCCGATTCCGGCGGCTGCGGTTGCGCTGGCGCTGCATTGCGGCATTTGGATGGTGCACCTCTTTGGCTCGATGGCGCTCGGCGATTTCCGCATTCCTGATCGGCTGCCGTGGCAGGTTGCGGCGTTTTGCACTGCGCTTGCCGCCGCGATTGTGTTGGCGCATGTCGCCTTTGCGCGCGGGCAGCAATGGCTGCGGCTCGCGACTTGGATTGCTCTGTTGATCGGCGCATTGGCTGCGCTGGCACCGAGGCCGGTGGAAAGGCCGCGGGGCGCGCTGCTGGTGGAGGCGATCGACGTGGGGCAGGGCGACTCGTTGCTGGTGATCACCCCGGATGGCAAAACGCTTCTGGTTGATGGGGGCGGATTCGGTGGGGGCCCCGGGCAGGCGCCGCAGGATTTTGACATCGGCGAGGAGGTGGTATCGCCGTCGCTGTGGGCGCGCGGCATCTCGCATCTCGATGTCGTAGCGCTCACCCATGCGCACTCCGACCACATGGGTGGATTGCCTTCGGTACTGCGCAACTTTCATCCCGGCGAGCTTTGGGTGGGCAACAATCCGCAGACCACTGCGTACCGGGCACTGCTGGATGAAGCAACTGCGCTGCACATGAGGATTCGAGGTTTTCGCTCGGGAGACAGTTTTGCGTTCGGCGAGACGCAGGTGCAGGTACTGGCGCCGTTTCGTGACTATCACCCTGGCGAGGAGCCGGCGAACAACGATTCGCTCGTGCTGCATGTGGCGTATGGGGCCACGTCCGCAATGCTCGAGGGCGACGCGGAGGCGCCGATCGAGCAGGCGATGCTGAGCGAGCCCGGCCTGGAGAGCACGCTGCTCAAAGTGGGCCATCACGGCAGCATCACATCAACGCGGCCGGAATTCTTGGAGCGCGTGGCTCCGCAGTGGGCGGTAATCAGCTGTGGATTGCACAATCGCTACGGCCACCCGCGCGAGGAGGTGCTCAAAGAGTTGCAAAACGCGCAAGTGCGGACCTTCCGGACTGACATCGACGGGGCGTCGTGCTTTGTGCTGGACGGAAAAACGACCGCTGCATCTGGATGCGGAATTTATTGAGCATCCGAGCGCCGCGATCTCGGCGCCGTCAGGCACCCGCCGCTGCATGCAGTGCTAGCAGCTTTTCAAGCAGCGGCTTGAGCAGCTTGAGGTCGAGGGCATTGGCGCCGTCGGATTTGGCATTTGCTGGATCATCGTGGACCTCGAGGAAGATTCCATCGACCCCCGCAGCGACAGCGGCGCGGGCAAGAAGCGGTATGAATTCAGGCTGGCCGCTGCTGACCCCATTGGCTGCCGAGGGCTGCTGCACGGAATGGGTGCCATCGAAAACGACAGGCGCGAGACGGCGCATGATGCCGAGGGAGCGGAAATCGACGACGAGGTTGTTGTAGCCGAAGGATGAGCCGCGTTCGGTGAGGAAGACACGCTCATCGCCCGTGGAGCGGACCTTTTCGATGGGATGGGTCATATCCCAGGGTGCGACGAACTGGCCTTTCTTGATATTCACCGCGCGGCCGGTTTTTCCGGCGGAAACCAGAAGGTCGGTCTGGCGGCAGAGGAAGGCGGGAATCTGCAGCACATCGACGGCTTCCGCGGCAATTTCGCAGTGGGCTGGCTCGTGCACATCGGTAAGGATGGGTAAGCCGGTGTCTTTCGCGAGGCGCCCCAGGATGCGCGTACCCTCGACAAGGCCCGGGCCGCGAAAGCTCCTCGCACTCGTGCGATTTGCCTTGTCGTAGCTGGCCTTAAAGACGAAAGGGACCTGCAGATCGGAAGTGATGCGCTGGATGGCCTCCGCCATGGAGCGCAGGTGCGATTCCGACTCGATCACACAGGGGCCGGCTACCAGAAAGAGCCGGCCCGATCCCACCTGCACCGGCCCTATCTCGAAGGAGTGACTCACCACACGAATTCTATCGCGGAGCGGGAGCCGCTCTGGTTCGCCAATCGGCGGTGAGAGTTGCGGCTAATCCTTTTGGCTGTGCGACCACTCCCACAGCGCGCGATCCAATGTGCGCAGCGGGGTTGCGCCCGGCAATTCGCTCTGCGGCTTTACGATATTGCTCTCAGCGAGCCGCTTACAGAATGCCAGATATTCCTCATAGAACCGGACATCGTGGCGCGCATGACCGAGCGCCTCGAGAATACGGAAGTCGAGAACCGTGTAACGCTCCGGATAGATTGCGGCAAGAATCGCTGAGGCAAGCGAAATATCAACGCCATGCAGCTCAACGAGGGCCCGTACGGCAGATTCCGTGGTGCTCTGCGGCGAGGCGGCAACCGACAGTGCATGCCGAATGGCCTCGTTGCTGTTCCCAATCAGGTACTGTACCGCGCGTTCTGACTTCCAGCGGACAATCGCTTCAAGATTCGCCAGCGAATAATCTCCATTGCGGATCGCTTCTCCGGCTTCGAAAGCTTCCTTTTCGAGGGCATGCTCTTTTTCGCCGGCATTCTGCCAGTACTTCTCTGCCAACTCCTGCAACTCCGCCTCGGCGGGCTGCAATTGAAAGTAGGCGACCATAGATATTTCCGTCCTTTCGTTCCCCAAAACGTAGACACAATAGGCCTAGGCTGAAAAGCTTGTCAATCACCGACTTGAAGCTTTTGGCCAGGATGTACCGCGCCGGTTCGTAAGATGTAACTTTGCGCTGTTTCGTTCCTGTAATGTGCTGTGATTTCAGACATTTCTTGCCCTTTTTCCCGGCCCCGCAATCGCGACTATGCAATAGACGTGCCCCCCTTAGTGGAAAGCTCTGGAGCGACGCGGAGTTTAGGTCGAACTTGACGGAAAATTCAAAGCGATCGGAAGGGTCGATGGGGCTATAGGGCTCCGCCGAAAAAAGAGTATCCAGACTGCGTCTTGCATAGATACATATCTATGGTAATATAGGAACATGCGGACGACGATCGACATTCCCGACGAAACTTACCGCAGTCTGAAGATGAAGGCCGCACGAGAAGGCAAAACTGTGCGTCAGATTGTGCTGCTCGGGATTCGCAAGGAGCTGCTGGTGGGCGAAGAGAGGCCAACCCAAAAGCTCAAGCTGCCGCTCATCCACTCCTCGCGACCGGGGACTCTGGAATTGACCAACGAGCAAATCGATGAGCTCACCGCTTTTTCCTGACGTCAATGTTTGGGTCGCGTTGAACTATCAAAGACATGTCCATCATGCCGCGGCGACGCAATGGTATGAGGCGGTGCCGGAAGAGACGCGGCTCACTTTCTGCCGGCAGACCCAACTGGGACTCTTTCGGATTCTGACAACCCCAGCGGTCATGGGTAAAGAGATGCTAGCGCAGCGGGAGTGTTGGCAGATCTTCGATCGTTGGATCTCGACCGGCCAGGTGGCGTTGGTAGACGAACCGCTCGGTTTGGAAACGGTGTTGCGGGCGTTGACCGAAGGGAGTACCGCGTCTCCTAAAGCGTGGATGGACGCCTATCTCATTGCATTCGCCGAGATCGCAGAGCTGACGCTGGTGACGCTGGATCGTGCCCTTGCGGCGAAGGTGAGGGGGGCGGTGCTGCTGGGATAGCCTTCCTCCGGCATTGTTTACAGAACCTACTGCACTGTCGTTACTGAGCTCATTTGTTCCGCCGCCCGATTCACCAGGTTCTTGTAGCTGGCCACAATGAATTCGCGGAAGAGCGGATGGGGCTCGAGGGGCTTGGACTTGAACTCGGGGTGGAACTGGCAGCCGAGGAAATAGGGGTGCCCGGGGATCTCGACAATCTCAACGTAGGTCTGATCGGGTGTGGAACCCGAGATGCGCAGGCCGCCCCCGGTCAGCAGCGCCTCATACTCACGGTTGAACTCATAGCGATGGCGATGGCGCTCGCTGATCTCCGTGGCGCCGCCATACGCTCTTGACGCGAGCGAATCAGGTTGCAGGTTGCAGGTCCAGGCGCCGAGGCGCATCGTGCCGCCCATCTCTTCCACGCCGAGCAGCTCGCGAAGCTTGTAGATCACGCGGTGCTCGGTAGCGGGATCGAATTCGCTGGAGTTGGCGTCACGAAGGCCGCAGACGTTGCGCGCAAACTCAATGCACGCGGTCTGCATGCCGAGGCAGATGCCGAAGTAGGGAACGCCCTTTTCGCGGGCATAGCGGATGGCGTTGAGCATGCCTTCGATACCGCGCTTGCCGAAGCCGCCGGGAACCAGAATGCCGTCGTAGCCTTCGAGCTGCGCCTCGTAGCTGCGATCGTCGGGTGACTGCGACTCCAAACCCTCCGCCTCGATCCAGTGAATCTTCAGTTGGAGATTTTGCGAGATGGCGCCATGGGTCAGGGCTTCTTTGAGCGACTTGTAGCTGTCTTCGTATTCCACATACTTGCCGACGATGGCAATCGCGACTTCGTCTTTGGGATGGTAGCAGCGGTCGACGATGTCTCTCCAGCGCGAGAGGTCGGCCTCGGGCGCTTCTCTGTGCAGGTACTTGAGAATGAGGGTGTCCACGCCTTCCTGAGCGAATCCCAGCGGAACCTCGTAAATAGACTTCACCGTCGTCGCGCCGATCACAGCTTTCTCTTCCACGTTGCAGAAGGCGGCGATTTTCTGCTTGATCTCGCGGTTCAGGCCGCGCTCCGACCGGCAGAGGAGAATGTCGGCCTGGATGCCGATCGAAAGCAGCTCCTTGACTGAATGCTGGGTGGGCTTGGTTTTGAGCTCTTGTGCGGCGGCGATCCACGGCACCAGCGTGAGGTGCACGAAGACGGTGTTTTCGCGGCCAAGGTCCTGGCGCATCTGGCGGATGGCCTCCAGGAACGGAAGCGATTCGATATCGCCCACTGTCCCGCCGATCTCAACGATTGTGACATCGGCGCCGTTCGATGCGATCTTGCGCATCGCATTCTTGATCTCATTGGTCACATGCGGAATCACCTGAACCGTTTTGCCCAGGTAGTCCCCCCGCCGCTCTTTCAAAATGATCTGCTCATAGATGCGGCCGGTGGTGTAGTTGTTATCGCGAGAGAGCGGGGCGTGGGTGAAGCGCTCATAGTGGCCCAGGTCGAGGTCGGTTTCCGCACCGTCGTCGGTGACGAAGACTTCCCCGTGCTGGAAGGGCGACATGGTGCCGGGATCGACGTTGAGATAGGGATCGAACTTCATGAGATTGACGTGCAGGCCGCGGCTCTCAAGCAAGCAGCCGATGGATGCGGCGGCCAAACCTTTGCCCAGGCTGGACACAACTCCGCCCGTCACAAAGACATACTTTGCCGACATAGATGCAACCTCGCGGTTGAATTGTGTTGATTGGTCGTACCGGGTGGGCACATTCAAGTATGGCAGAGTTTCGCGCCCCGGAAAAGTGAAAAACCAGGCCCCTTATTTGCAAAGAGTTACGAGAGGGCGGCGTGGGCCGCTTCCGTGATGCAGAGCGGCCTCCTCGTCGAATTCGGAATCCTCATAGGCATCGTCGACGCCGCAATAGAGCTGGCCCCATTCGCCTCCGTAGTAGCTGTAGCCGGCGATCTGAGAGATGCCTGATTGCGCCGTGTCCGACCAGACGAGCAAATCGGGGTACGGCGAATCACTCCGCCTGTGTAGGTCAACATCGACGCCTGTGACTGCGACCAATGCGTGAACTCCAGAGGGTGACTCCTCGATCATCGCAAGTGGGCAGTTCGTCTTTTGGCAACGGCTACTGAATTCGAAGAGCAGATAGAGGCGATGGGCGCGCAGAGCCAGCGGAATGGGATAGAGAGTGAGATTGTCGGGCATCCGCGAGAGGGGCTGCGGGAAACTTTGGCGAGCAATTGCGTCGTCGACGCTAAGGGTGGTCGGATCGGGAGGCTTGTCTTCGGCGACGAACGCCTCATAACGTATGAGCCAGTCGCGCATGGCAGGCGAGAGAGCCGCCCAGCGCACGCGGGGCGGCCCGTCGCGGCCTTCGCGCTCGAGGGTCCCCGTCACATTTCTCTGGTAGATCGCTCGCAGGGGATGGGCCGAATGGCTTCCGGGCGGCAATTGAAAGACCACCGGAAGCGTGGCGCTAACGGCTGTTGCTTGCCCATCGCGTACGAAAGGTCTGAATTTGGTGGCCGCCGTCCAGTCGCGAGCAGAGGCAAGGAGCGCTGGTGGTCCGGTGGAATCGCCAACGCTCGCAACGGAGCCTTCCGGGCCGATGGCGACCGCGACCTCGACAGTGCCCGCGATGCCGGCGGCCAGCGCAAAGCGCGGATAAACAGGCATGTCGTGGCCGATGCGATGGCTCATCGCCTCCTGCAGCGAGACCGCGACAGGCGCAGTCGGCTCCGCTGACTGCTGCGCCCGCAAGGGAGCCACGACAAGAGCCAGGGACAGGAGCAAAAACCGCATGGGACAGAGATAACGTATGGAGAAGACAGTCGGCAAGTTCGGGGGCTGAGCTCTCGCACACACCGCCGCGAGCTCACCTAGGCAAAGCCTGGATGAGGCACCCGGCATTCGTTAGCTCAGGCAAGAAGGGACTAAACTGGCTACGAGCCAGGAGGCGTCGATGTCCTCAGATAGAGCCACACTCAGCGAAAAGGGTCCTCAGGTCACGGTACGGGGCAATTTTGGCGGCCTGGAAGTCGTAAGCGTCGATACCTCAAAATGGGAGGCCAAATTCCGCGTAAGAAGTCCTGACGGGCTGGTTGGGCCCGAGTTCACGACCCGACTGAGTATGGTTCGGCCTCTTAGCGACGAGGATTCGGATAAGTTCTGGAAAATGTTAGTGGATGACTTGATGCGGGCTCTAAGGGAAGACGGTAAGTATCCGGCCTTCATCAAGGGGTATGAGGTGTCAACCGGGGAGGATTCGACTGGAGACCCAGCCTTGTATGTTGAGGTCCTGGTTGCTCCACGACGAGAATATTCGGCCAAGACTGTGGACGCTTGGCGCGGCTTTCTCGATCTCGTTCACTCCCGGCTGCTCAGGTTGCGCCTGCAGCGTTATCCGTACGTGCGGGTCGGAGAAAAATCCCGGAGGAAGTAAATGGGCTTCCCGGAGGATTTGCTGGAGCAGGCTCAATTTCTCGTTCGGCGCGAGCCAAGCAAGCCTAAGCAAGCTAGCCTGCGCAGGGCGGTTTCAACTGCCTATTACGCCGTCTTTCATTTGCTGACCTGGGAAGCGGCGGATCAAGCTGCCCCGAAGAATCCCGGCGGATTGAAAATACGCGTGACGCGATCTCTTGAGCACAACAGCATGAAGAAAGCCGCGCAACAGTTTGAATCTGGAAATTTTCCCGATGCAATCAAGCCGCTTGTGAGTAGCTTGATTCCGACGGCGCTTGTCGAGGTCGCTCGCAATTTTGTTCTTCTCCAGGATGAGAGGCACGCGGCAGATTACGACCGGACACGTGCGTTCAGCCGTGCTCGAGCCCAAACCGCTGTCGACGCCGCATCGAGAGTATTGGTGAACTGGAAGGCGATCAAAGATACGGATGACGCGCGCGCGTTCCTTGCTTGGCTGATATTTCCGAAACTCGGATCAAGGTGAAGTACAGGCCGGAATGACGAGCAAGATCGAGGTTCTAAAAGCCGATATCACCACGCTCGACGTGGACGCAATCGTCAACGCGGCGAACACTTCCCTGCTGGGCGGCGGCGGCGTGGATGGAGCGACCCATCGCGCGGCAGGGCCGGAACTGTATGACGAGTGCGAGACGCTTGGCGGCTGCGCGACCGGCCACGCGAAGATTACCAAGGGCTACCGGCTGCCCGCGAAATATGTGATTCATGCGGTGGGGCCGGTTTGGAGCGGCGGCGAACGCGGCGAGCCGGAGCTGCTGGCGAGCTGCTACCGTTCTTGTTTCGCGATTGCCCGCGAGCGCGGGCTCAAATCAATCGCATTTCCCGCGATCAGTTGCGGGGTGTATCGCTTTCCTGTCGATCGTGCCGTCGCGATTGCTGTGCGCGAAACGCGCGCGGAGCTGGAACGAAGCCCAAAAGTGGAGAAGGTGATCTTCGCGTGCTTTGGGGATGAAATCTATAAGGCGTATCTGCATGAAGTAGGCCACCGGCAGTAGATACCGGCGGCCCGTTTCGAGAATTCACACAACAGTTTAGAAGTTCAGCGTGACCTTGGCCGTCATGGAGCGCGGCGTCACGTAGTGCGTTCCGCTGAACGTGGAGAGGAAGTTGTAGAGCGCGTCCTTGTCGGTAACGTTGATCGCCGTGAGATCAAAGTCAGTCTTGAAATGCTCCTTGTTGAAGATGTTGTTCTTGCCGACAGTCACGTCGAACAGGTCGCGGTGCTGGATGCGCGGCGGGTCATGATCGTTGTCGCCTTTGCCGGGAGCGGGAATATCGATCAATTTTGAGCTGAGCTCGTTGGCCGGGCAGGTGGAGATGTAGGTTGCGGGATTCTTGACGCTGGCCGCCACGCCGTTGCAGGCGAATCCCGCCTGAAACTCTTCGTCCAAAGTGAGTGGCAGGTAGACGTTGGCTCCGGTGACGGGGTTCATCGTGGGAAGAATGTTGTTATCGACCATCGCGATTCCCGGCCCACCGCCGGGCAGCGTGATGGACGTATTGGGGCAGGCGCTGTTGGGATCGGTGAGGCTATAGCAGGGCGTCGAGCCCGCCACGAGACCCGAGTCAAAGCGCCAGTTGAAACCGCCCCAGATGCCTTTGACGAATTTGCCGCCGGGAACAGTGTATTGGAAGTGCGTGGTCTCATTCAGCTTCTCGTCGTGGTCGATGCGGAAGGGGTAGATGGTTCCTTGGGCGACTCCGCTGGTGGCTCCGGCTCCGGCGACCTGCGGGGGATAGAATCGCGCCGCGACTGAGGATCCGATAATATACGCGCTGAAGTTGTGATAACTGGGTACCTCGAGGTGCAGCGCGTAGCCCGGGATCTTGGAGTTGTGCCAATCGATGGGGAAGGTGATGGGCGTATTGCCCAGCACGCTGAAGTCGAATGCGTTGTGCGTGTACTTCCAGATGTACTCGCCGCTGAAGACCACATTCTTGCCGAGGCCCTGCTGCAGGCTGGCATGGAACTCGTTGCGATAGCCGGGCGCCATGGTGCTGGAAACGCCGGAGGCGCAATTGAGCAGCGGCGCAAGCACCGGGTTGGCGCATCCTTCGCTCGAGAGCACCAGATTTTCGTTGAAGGGCGTTTCAAGAGTGCGCGCGTACGAAATGCTGGCAACCGTACTGGAGGGCTTGATGTTGTAAGCGATTCCGACGCGAGGCTCAGTCTGATTAGCATCGGTCAGGCCGTTATAGACGTCTTCGCGCACGCCCAGGTTGAAGTCCCAGTTACCCGCCTTGATCTCATCCTGAATGTAGAGTGCGAGTTCCTTGACATCGGTGTGACCAAAATAGCTGAACTCAGAGCCACCACGCGTGAGATCGTAGGGCGCGAGCACGGAAAGATAGTCGGGATTGGGGATGGCCGCGCCGGTACAACCGGTGGGGCTTGAGTAGCCCGGCAGCGAAGCGCCGGTGACGCGATTGACGCAGGGCGAATTGTAGGTCGACTCCACGACGCCGAGGGTGTCGCCCTCATGCAGGAAGGTTTGCTCGTACTGCGCGCCGACCTTGAGGTTGTTAACCCCTTTGACGTAGGAGTAATCCGCATGCACACCGGTGTTCGTGAGCGTGCGGTACTGAGAGATGGACGAAGTTTGCAGATTCGACGGACCGAGATCGGCCAGGGGGTTGGCACTGGGATCGTAGTCGTAACCATCTCGCCGGGCAAAGGCGCCGAGGTTGAAGACTGAGTCGTTACTGATGATCCGCGTGTAGGTGGGCGAGATGTTGTAGGTGTTGATCTTCGAGTGCTGGTCGGCGTTGCCCACGTCGCCGAAGGTCGGACTGGCGCTCGTTCCACCGGCGACGACGTTTTGCACGTTCAGGTTGTCGTAAGCATTCGGCGTCTGGAACCATGAGCGACTGTAGTTAATGTCGAGATGGATGGAATCCGTGGATGTCAGGTTGTAGTCGATGCGATCGAAGAAGTTCTCCTCATTGCCCTTGTCGTGAAAAACGGAAAACTCCGGCGCATCAAGAAAGCGGCCACTCTCGAGGCCATCGGCCTCAAAGAAGTTGCCCCACTTCTTGCCACCATAGGAAACATCGAAACCGCCGGCGGACGACCCGAAAGAACCGTAGGACGCGTAAACACTGCCTGTAGGTGTGGTGATGCCCATCCCGCTGCGCGTGGTGGCGACGATCACGAGGCTGGTTTTGTCGCCGTATTCGGCCGGCGGCGCGCCGCTGATTACCTCAATGGATTGGATGGAGTTGGAGGGAAGCTGATTGGAAAAGACTTTGCTCTGCTGATCAGTGATGGACTGGCCGTCAACGGAGAAGGAGTTGGAGGCGTGATCGCCCAGGCCGTGGAAGAGGCCGTTTGAATCGGCGGACACGCCGGGAACGGTCTGAGTCACGAGCGCACTCAGGCCGGAGGAAACGCTCTCCAACGGCACCTTGGTAAACATGTCGCGATCGACGTCCGTGTGAAAGGTGGGATCGTCTTCAACCAGGTCGCCCTGCGACTCGACGGTGACGGTCTGAACGGCTCCGGAGATCTGCAAAACCAGCTTGAGGGCAGTTGCGACCGAAGAGCGGATATCGAGACTCTGGGTCGCAGAGGCGAAACCGGTTGCGGAGGCCGTAACGACGTAGGGGTTGAAAGGGATGTTTGCGATGTTGAACTGGCCGGTGCCGTCCGTGGTTGTGGTGCGATTGAACCCGCTCATCTGGTTGGAGAGTTTTACGGTTGCGTTCGGAATGACTGCGCCGGAAGGGTCGGTGACGGTCCCGTGTATGATGCCGGCGTTTCCGCTCTGCGCGGAAGCGGTGAAGCCGGTAATGGCCAGGGCAACCAGTGGAAGAAAGCGCAGCGCTGCGCGACGAAGACTCGGCATGAATGGTTCTCCTGAATCCGAAGGGAAAAATGCGGAAATGAGCCGCGCTTTGCAGGCTCGCGGCACTCTCGGAGCATTGGAAGAGCATCGGTCCCCTTCAAGTTGCTGCCCCGGGGATGCGGCGGAGCGTAGCCCATGCGATCTGGAGCCCGGGCATTACAGCAATGAAATTGAAGAGAAAAGATGCCTAGCAGGAGATGGGCGGAGGACGAATAAACAGTCTGGACTGACGCTGACGAGCGATGGCGATGGGCTCGGCTGCCTGGGCGAAGGCGCCCAGATGAACCAGCACGACGATGGCTGGCGATGCGGCGACCGGTACTGCCGTATGCATCACGATGCACAGTTGGCAATGGTCGGCGTCAGTAGCGCTCTGGTGCAGGTGCGAAACCTGCGCAAATGAGAGAACCACCAGCAGCGCAAGGCACACCAGAGCGACCAGCGGCAATAACCTGTGCCGGAAGCCGGATTTCTCACTCAAATGTGCCTGGAATGCCGTCAAACGGGAAGCCTCGCTCTTTCCATTCTACAAAAGAACGTATTTGTTTTGACGGTTGTGCTGCAAACTGGTTGCCTGAGGTCACGTCTTTTGCTAGCAACGCCCGTCATTCGGCTCCGTCTAAACGTCGTTCGGCTTCGTCTAAACTGGATTGCCATGGTTCCACCCTCCAATTCGCGACTCAAAGTGCGGCATTTCGCGCCGGTTTCGCTCGCCGTTCTCCTCGCGGCCGCGATCGGCACGGCCCGCGGGCAAAACCCGCAGAATCCTCAGCCGGCCAACGGGACGGGGCAGAATTCGGCGAGCCAGAGCAATTCAGGACAGGGCAATTCGGGACAAAACTCAGGACAAAGCTCGGGGCAGGGCGGAAAGCCGCTGCCCCTCAAGCCTGGTATTCCTGGAATGGGCCGAAATCACCGGCTGATTTTGAAAGACGGCTCCTACCAGATGGTGCGGGACTACCGGGTTGTCGGCGATCGGGTGCGCTATTTGTCGCAGGAGCGAGGCGAATGGGAGGAACTGCCCTCCGATCTCATCGACTGGGATGCGACCCGCAAGTGGGAGAAAGAGCACTCCGATCTGGTGAAGGAAGATTCCTCGCCCGCGATGCAAGAGGCCGAGGAGGTCGACAAGGAAGAGGCCGAGGAGCGGAACGAGCAGAATGCACGCATGCCCAGGGTCTCCGAGGGGCTCGAGCTTCCCGACGAGAATGGCGTCTTTGTGCTGGATACGTTTCATGGCACTCCGGAGCTGGTAGAGCTGACGCCGACCGACCTTTCGATGGACACGAAGAGTCGCAAAGGCATTGCCGTTCTGAACCCCCTCGCGACGCAAAAGGCGAATCTCGAGCTCCAGGGCGCGCACGCCAAGGTTCATCTGCACGTCAACGATCCAGCGATTTATCTTTCGCTGGGGGTTGATGCGGAAAAGGAGCCGGTGCTCACTCATCCGCTCACCGTTAACACCGGCGGCGCAAACGCCGTAAACGGCGGCAAGCACGGCGCGCACTCGCCGCAGTCGGGTTTTGCGATCGTGCGCGTGGATGAGCGGCAGGCAGTGCGCATCGTGGGCGCAGTGCATGTGAGCGCGAATGGCATGGTGACGCAGGATGAGAACACGATTGCAGCCAAGGCAGAAGTGTTGCCCGGCAAGCACTGGATGCGCATTCAGCCGCAACAGGATCTCACCATCGGCGAGTACGCTTTAGTGGAGATCATTTCTCCTTCCGACATCAGCGAATCGGTGTGGGATTTCCGCGTGGATCCGCGGTTGCCGGACAATGTCGGATCGATTACGCCGATCCTGAAGCAGGCGCGCGACCAATAACGATGGCGCACGCTCGTCAGGCTTGCTGCCTTCTGCTTCTGACGCCAAAGTACACAAGCATCAGCGCAGCCACAGTCGCACTCAGAACAGCGTCAGTAGCTGGCATTCCACGAGACCCCCCGAACGCATAGCCGCGGCCATCGAACCAGGACATGTAGACGACCGGAAGGTTGCCGATGGCGTTGATGACTGCATAGCGCGAGCTGCCGCTCTTTCCAGATCCCCCAAGGAACTCCAGAACCACTCCCGTGAAGAGCGCGTAGCCTGCACCGATGGTGAAGAGAAAGAGCACCGTTCCCAGAAGGTAGAATGCGGGGCGCTGCGGGCCGGCCGCCAGCATGGCCGCCGTGGCTGCGTTCACAAGACCGGCAATGGGGAAGGCGACCGAAGCTCGAATCCGAATGGGGATGAGAGAGGCTGCATAAGCGCCGGCAGCGGTCAGCAAAGCGCCGCCGATGCCGTTAATCCATGCCACCTGCTGGCCTGTGACACCGAAGTCTACGGCAAGTCCGGGCAGCAACCCGATCAACGCGCCACTGCAGATGGGAGCGCTGCAAAGCAAAGCATAGGGAATCGCATCCCATCGCCAGAATGTGGTCTTGCATTCCTTCCAGAAGTGTCGCGCCGTCTCGTGCGCGGAGTGCCCGTTCGTCATCGTCTCCGGTGGTGAGGCGAAGGCGAAGAGTGAAGGCAGGATGATCAACGCCGCTAGAACCAATCCCAGCGAAGCGATGCTCATGCGCCCAGAGAGCGATACGAGCGCGAAGACGCCGACGGCCCCGATGGCTAGCGAGCCGATCTGATACGCGCTGCCCGCGCGGCGCCGATTGCGTTCGTCCCTGAGTGTACCCATCAGACCGCCGCAGGCCGCGGGAACCAGCACGCCGACGCACGCGCCGATGAACATGAGCCCGACGGCTCTCGGCCTGCCCAGGTGTTGCTGCTGAAAGGCAGCGACAAAGGTAGCTGCCGCCGCGACAGCCGCCACCATGAGCCATGTGCGGCGACGCAGCCAGAAATCGGTAATTGGGCCCCAGAGAAAATAAATCGCGTGGGGCAGCGAGAGCAGCGCGATAATGCTCGCGCTGCGCCCAGGGTCGACACCCTGGCTGCGCAACAGATAAGACAGGCCGCCGTCGATGAGGCCGAGGGAGATGACCGCATCCGGGGCGATGAGAACGCCGAAAAGCCAGGGCCGCTCGGGCGTCACGACTTCGGCTCGGGGCAGGGCGTCCGCGGCATCTGCTGATTGCATTGGCCCTAGGCTAGCACGCACGTGCTGGCGCCAGGTTACCGGCTGCTCACTGCGCTATCGAAGGTGGGATTCCGTCCCCCTTTAGAGGAAGGCTACAATTTGGAGATCGCATAATAAAGACCGCGATCCCCGGATGGTCGATTACTACGAGTTTCTCCAGATAAGTCCCAACGCTGACGTTGATACTATTCATCGCGTCTATCGATATCTCGCAGCGCGCTTTCACCCGGACAATCCGCATTCCGGCGATCCCGAACAATTTCGCCTCCTTAAGACCGCGTACGACGTATTGTCTGACAAGATTCGCCGTGCCGAATACGATTCCTCGCGCAGGCGGAGGGAGCACGAACCGTTTTCAGAATCCGTCGACTTCATGGACAACCTGGAAGGCGAGCTGAACCGGCGGCTCGCGGTTCTGGCGGTTCTGTACCACAGGCGGCGCACGAACCCGACGACGCCCGAGGTCTCTCTGGCAGAGATCGAGGAGCGGATGGGATTTCCCCGTGATTATCTCGACTTCACCCTCTGGTATCTGTTCAAGAAGGATTACGTTACCAAAGGCGACAACGCCCAGTTTGCGCTGACGGCGGAGGGAGTAGATTTTGTCGAGACGCAACGTGTCGAGTTCCCGAACCTGAACAAGATGCTGACCACCGGGACGCAGCCGACTGCGGAAGATATTCAGCAGGCGAACCAGCAGGAAGCAGCTTCGCACGCCCTGGCCGCTGAGCTTAAGCCGGACAAGATGGTTCCCAGCGACCCCGCGACTCCGATCGTTCTTCCTGCTTCGACCGATGAGTTCACCTTTGACCGGCGAGCGGTGGAGCGCCGTGTGGGAGCACGGGACCCGCGCCGAGTCAAAACAGAACGCCGCGGGACAATTCGTGACCGCCGCGCCAATCCGGCAGGCCGGCCCACCTTCACCCACTAATTCAAGATTCGCGAGCCGCGATACCGAGCGCTTTCATCTTGCGGTAAAGATGGCTGCGCTCAAGCCCGAGCAGCTCCGCTGCGTGGCTGATGTTGTTGCGCGCTTCCTCAATCTTTTTCTGAATGAATTCGCGCTCATAGGCGTCGCGTGCCTGCTGCAGGCTTGAGAAGTCTTCTGTCGACCGCGCGCTGGCTTTGTGCGTGAGCGGCGGCAGATGCTTGCGTTCAATGCGCAGCACGCGCGGATTGAGAATAAGCACGCGCTCGATGACATTCTTGAGCTCCCTCACGTTGCCCGGCCAGTGATAGCGGCTGAGGGCCTCGAGCGCTTCCTCTGAGATGTCCATGCGCGGGCGCCCGTACTGGCGGCCAAACTCCGAAAGAAATTCGCGGGCGAGCAGTGCAATATCTTCCCTACGCTCGCGCAAGGGGGGCACAAAAAACGGGACGACGTTCAAGCGGTAAAACAGGTCTTCACGAAAATTGCCCTTGGCGATCTCCTCTTCGAGATCCTTGTTGGTGGAGGCGATCAACCGCACGTCAACCTGCAGGGGCTGCGTGCCGCCGACCGGAGTGAAAGACTGCTCGTCGAGAGCGCTAAGGACTTTGGCTTGCGTCTTGAGGCTCATGTCGCCGACTTCATCGAGGAACAGCGTGCCCCCGTCGGCGCGCTCCAGCGTGCCGCGCTGTTCGGGCGGCGCGCCGGGCTGAGCGCCGTGGCGGAAGCCGAACAGCTCCGCCTCAATGTGTGCCTCGGGAATGGCGGCGCAGTTGAGCTCGATGAAGACACTGTCTCTTCGCAGGCTCTCGGCGTGGATGGATCGGGCGATCAGTTCCTTGCCCGTTCCCGACTCGCCGTAGATCAGCACGCGGCCGTTCGTTGGCGCCATCAAACGAATCTGCTGGCGAAGCGCCTTGACTGGCACGCTTTCACCGGTGAGCACCGAAGCGGCATTGAATTGACGCTTGAATTCCTCGTTCTCGGTGCGCAAACGCCGCGCCTCGACCGCGTTTTTTACAACAATGAGCGTGCGATCGAGCGAAAGCGGCTTCTCCAGGAAGTCGTAAGCGCCGAGCTTGGTCGCTTTCACCGCGGCTTCGATGGTTCCGTGACCGCTGATGATGACAACTTCCGGACGCGCCTCGGGCTTTAACTCGCGGATCTGGGCCAAAACCTCAAGACCGTCGCGGCCGGGAAGCCATATGTCGAGAAGGACGACGTCGAAGATCGCATCGCGGGCAAGCGCGATCGCCTCTTCCGCATCCGCGGCGCTGGCGACGCCATAGCCCTCTTCGCGCAGGATCTCCTCGAGCGACGAGCGAATCTCTGCCTCGTCGTCCACCACCAGGATGTGATTCATGAAGCGAGGCCCTTCACGGCTTCAGGCGCGGAGGACTGCGCATCATCATGTTGCTCTGGCACCTCCATCAGGGGCAAACGCAGCAGGAATCGCGCGCCTTTGGGACTGTTGGCTTCAGCGCTGATCGTGCCACCGTGTTCCTGCGCAATCTTGGCAGCGATGGAGAGGCCCAATCCCGTTCCACGATGCTTGGTGGAGTAGTAAGGCAGAAAGAGGCGCTCTCGGATCTCGTCTGTCAATCCGTGGCCGGTGTCGGAAACGGCGACTTCGATCGCCGTGCCGTCGTCGCTGAGTCCGGTCTGAACTCCGAGGACGCGCAGAAGGCTGCCGTGCATGGCCTCAGCGGCATTATCGATCAGATTGGCGAGGGCGCGGCGGATCGACTCGGGATCGACGAGGACCGGCGGCAGATCCGGCTCGAGGTGGCGCTGGACGGTGATCCCTTCAAGCCGGCCGCCGAAGAGCGCCAAAGCTTCTTCGGCAATCTGGTTCATGCTGCACGCGCGCGGCTGGGGCGCCGGGAACTGCGCGAGCGCCGCGAATTGATCCACCAGCGTACGCAGAGTACCCACGCAACCGAGAATCACCTCGCTGCATTTGCGGATGATGTTCGGCGAGTCCGGCTGGCCACGATCGAGATGCCGGCCGATTCGTTCGGCGCTGAGCGCGATCGGCGTCAGCGGATTCTTGATCTCATGCGCGACTTGCTGCGCGACTTCCTTCCAGGCGAGTTGGCGCTGCGCGCGCAGCACTTCGGTAGTATCTTCGACCACCAGCACCGATCCCGTTTGTCCGCGGCCAAGATCGAGACGCGCGCTGGTGATGGCCAAATGCACGTTGCGTCCGTGAGAGTGGAAGTCGACCTCAGTGGAGGCTGCTCCCATGCGATGGCTGCGGCGGATGACGCCGGCCAGATCGTCGCTGCACTCGGCCGGCAGCAGGCCCTCGATCTTCTCGCCGGTGAGTTGAGCGTTCGCTTTAAGCCCCATCAGCGCAGCAAAGGCGCGATTTGACTGGAGAACTCTGCCGGAACCATCCAAAGTGACTACGCCGCTGGGGATGGTTTCAACGATCGTCTCCAACTCGCGGCGCCGCTCTTCCACTGCGCGATTCGCAGTCGTGAGTTGCGCCTGCGCGCTCTCTGCCAGCTGCCGGCTGGCATCGAGGTCTGAAGCCATATGGTTGAAAGACCGGATAAGATCTTCCATTTCGCCGGTCGCGAGCGTGGCCACGCGATACTCGTACTTCCCTGCCGCGATTTCATCCATGGCAGCGGCGAGCGCCTCCACCGGCCGTGTAATCTGCTTCGACAGGAAAAGCGCCATCCACACGCTCGAGAAAAAGACGAAGACCGTGATGAGCAAGAGCATCAAGGTAAACGTGTTGCGGATGCTCCGGCGCGAGCGCATGAGCTGCCGGTATTCCGCGGCCCCTGCTCGAATGTGCGCAGTCGTCTGGCTCAGGCCCTGCGGAACGGGCAGCGCCACCACAATTACCTTGCCCGCGGCATCCGCCGCCATGCCCAGCGCGTATTCCCTGCCCGCCACGCGCAGCACGGTTTCGTCGCTGCGCTGAGCCGCTGGCAGCAGGATTTGCGACAGCTGCCCCTGCAGCAGCACGCCTTCGCGATCCTGATCGTCAAGCCAGGTGACAAGCTGCGCCGAACTGGATGCGCCGGGAGCCTGAAATCCGGCGACGACCTGACGATCCTTGTCGTAAACAACCGCGAATCCACCTTCGAGCGTGATGCGATGCGAGCCAAGTTCTTGCTGCAGATTCGGCCCGGTGAGATCCAGAACACCGGCGGCGGCGATCGACTCGGCTTCAACATGTGCATTTCCCGTAGCATACTGAGCCAGCTCGAGCACAGCGCGGTCGGCATCTTCACGGAGGTCGGCGGTGGGCTGCGAGAACCACCGATCGATCGATCGATTCATCAATAAGAAGCTGAAGAGAAACATGCACACGGCGGGAATCAGCGCGATCAGCGCGGCGCCCACCACCAGGCGTGTGCGCAGGCGTGCTCCCAGCGCATTGCCGCTCTGATCGGCGTAAAGCTTGAGGATGTTGCGGAACAGAAGAGTGAGCAGCAGAAGAAGAAGAAGAAAAACTAGAACCGTCAGCCCGGCGAAAGCGAGTGTTTCGCCGGAAGTTACGGGATTGAGGAATCTTACTTCAGAAAAGTTGAACGCCTGCAACGCCCCCAGCAGCGCGAAGAAAAGCAGCACCCCGCCCGCAAGCAGGATCATAGATCGGCGCCGTGGATCGCCGAGAAGCGGCATGCGGCGATTATACGGCGATGAAAGCGCGAAAAGCAGCGATTCTGGCGGTGATACGCGGAGCGGGAACCAGAACGATTGCGGGCTTTTCAGCGCCGGATGAGGAACTTCAGCCGGCCTTCCCAGAAATCGGACCAGGCGTGAGAGATGATGTTGACGCGAAGGTTTCCACGCCAGGCGGCAAGGGCGCCGTAGAGAACACTTCCATACCCGAGCTGTAACGGCGCGCCGCCGCTAGCGGACGCGTTCAGATCTGCGAGCAATCCAGCGGACTCAGGATCAGATTGCTGATGTTGGTGACGATCGCATCGAAGGCGAAACGCGGGCTCGCCGAGAGCTTCTTCCAATCGGGATTGTTGCGAAAGGCGTCCCACTTGGCGTCCAGTTCCGCCGTGTCCGTGAAGCTCAGCATATAGGTGAGATTCGGCATGTGCGAACCCACCAGCGTATCGCCGAAGAAAACCTGACTAATGCCTGCGGCCTTGAAGTAGTCGAACTCGCCCGAGTGGAACATCTCCACTTTCCGGACGTGATCGCCACTGCTGGGGCTCTCGTAGGTGCGCAGCTGAAAGATCCGTTTGCTCTTTGCCGCCGACGACGGAGGCGGTGTGATCCGCGGCCACCCTTCAAAGGCAGCGAGTAGCGAGATCTCGATGCGCTCGAAGGCAGGAGCCGTTGATGTGGCGTTCCAGAAAGGGTCGGCTGCCGCCATGAACTCGGCATCATGGGCCAGCCGCAGATCGAGACCGGCGAGCAGCGCGAGGTCGGAGCCGGGAACGAGAAGGTAGTAAGAGGGCGTATCCGGGCCGATGTCCAGCCTGAATGCACCGGCCGGACCGAGACCGAGCCGCTGCAGCGCCGGAATGAGCGCGGCGGAGAAGTAGTGCTCTGTCACTTTGAGTTGCGCGCCGCTGCGCAAGGCATACTGCCGCAGAAGATAGTGTTCGCGCTGCCGGTCTTGGGACTGTGCGGCCGCGGGCAGTGCGGCGGCGGAAGTTGCGAGCGATGCTGCGAGAAACTGGCGCCGGTCCATGAAGCCCTCCAAAGGTGAAGAATCATTGTAAGCGGCAGCCCGTCGGATGAAGGCGGCGCATGGGGGCCGTCGAGGGCGGAGATCACGGACCCCGCTCAGGACATAAGCTACTTAGGATCATAATCTTAAGAAAAATAGACTGGATTCCACAACTTTTCCGAATGCGGAGTGTCCAAGCTCCTGGAGCCCTGCGGGGCATCCATTGAAAGTTCGGCACTCCCGCCGAAACCTGTGCCGCCGTTCTTTGAGCGGCGGCATTTTTAGTGGCTACGCGCTTCCCGAGATAATTCAGCCGATCAACTGTGCCGTTGCTCTCACTCCTTGTGACCAATTTGGGTGGACCATTTTGGGAATCGATGGAGTTTCTGGACCGATTTGGTAATCGATACCTGCCACTGGTCGTCTACTTCACCAAATCACACTCAATTCCGTTGAAGCTTTCGACAAAGGTTCAGTCGGCCGGCTTTCGATTTTTGTCGACTTGGGCCGAGATGTTGCGTGAGCAGTTGCTTCTCGGCAGTACTTTCGCAGGCGCGAATTCATTTACTTGGCACGCTTCCCCGTTCTCACTGAACACGAATTCGGCATTGCGTTTGGTTGCTGTTGTGGAGGCTTAACACCTCCGGGTACCCGATCGGGCCAACCATATGTTTATCGGGACGACGCAACCATTGGGGCGCGGTTCTCTGAGCCGCGCCCCGATTTCGTGCCGCGCCCCGATCTCGTCGGGATAGATTGCGCGCGTGCTGATCCACTACGGCAATTCCTGAAGCTTCAAATCCTTGAAGTCGATCGCGTAGCCCTCGGATTCAAGCCCGACGTATCCCTCCTCGAGTCCGACCTGGGTTGTGTTCACCACTTCTTCGTTGACAGCTAAAGTGCAGGTGGCGCCCACGCACCGAACGTCAAAGACATTCCACTGGCCTGCGGGCTTCACGCGATTCTCCTTCATGTCTTTTTGCAAGTTGAAGCGCGTCGGCTTTCCGTCGACCGGCGTGAGGCCGAAGATGTACCCGCCGCTGAGCGAGGTCTGCGCCTGGTGCCAGAGGGAGCCGTCCAGATTATTGCGGAAGAAGACACCGGAGTTGTATTTGGGATTCGGCGTGGTCACTGGCACAAAGCGCCATTTCACATGGAAGGTGAAGTTGGTCAGCTCCTTGTTGAAGCGCAACCACTCGTGGCCGCCGTTGCCGTCGCAGTGGATCTGCTTCTTCGCATAATCGATGTGCCATTGGGCGATGTTGCTTGCGGGATGATCCGGCGGGATGGCCACGCGCGTCCATATTTCGTGCTGCGGGTCGTCGTGCTGCGCGGGAAAGAGGTTGACGGATTGCGCACTCGACACGTGCGCTGCAAAGAAGATAGCAAAGAAACATGCGCAGGCAAGCCTGATGACGGCGGAACGCGAATTCATTCTAGATTCCTCTCACGCCGTGAGCGCGAATCCGGCTCGCGGCAGTCGGGAGGAATTCTAGCATCGCGGATCGATCCGGCTTTCTAGTTGGGCGACGGTTCCTCAATGTGGTCGATCACGAGGGGTCTGAACCATCGCGCGTGGGTCTTAGCTTCAGGCCAAGCTGGTCTTTGAGGCTCAGCGCGCGATCAAAAACATCACCCAGCTGAGCACGATCGCAGATCCGGCGAAGAGCGCGAAGCAATAAGCGCCGTAACGAACCATACGCTGCGGCGTGTCGCGCATGGTGATGCCGAACACCGTAGAGGCACAGAGCGCGAAGAGCAGCACCGCCGCAAAGTGAGAAGGGTGCAACATCAGCTCTTCCTTCCCGTGCGCAGATTGTGCGCGTCAACCGCGGCAATGATGTTGAGCAAACCCGCGACGACGATGAACTTGGTGCCGTAGTCGGCCACCGTTGTCTGCACTGGCGTTCCACCCCAACCCATGGATCGGCTGATGAAGTAGAGTAGGCCGCCGCCCAGGTCGCCGGCCACGCCCAGCATGTCAAGGATGTCCTGCGCGCTGGTGTAGATCTTGCCCTGCATGGCCAGGCCAAGCACGAACATCAAGATGATCGCGACTGCGAGCAGCGTGCCGCGGACCCATTTGCCGAGCAGCAGATGCCCTGCGCCGGGCACCAGCCATCCCGCGATGAGAGGAAGATAGACGAATCCTTGTTGAGCTTGCTTTCCCGCGGCAGGCTTGTTCGGGGTCGTGGCCATTTCTTTATTGACTATACAGGACCCCGGCCGACCCATTCGCGCGCCACTGCTGGCTGCTAACTAGCTTCCCGTCGGGATAATTCCGGCGTTTTCGACCATCAGAATCACGGTGCGCTGCGGGGCGCGCGTGCGATGCATCACGGTCTTCGGCACCACCAATCCCTGGCCGGGCGCGAGTTCAACGGTTCGGGCCTCGATCCCATTTTCTTCTTCAATATCGATGAGCAGCTTGCCGTCAACCACATAGAAGAATTCGTCCTCTTCATCGTGCTTGTGCCAGTGATACTCGCCCTCGACGATCCCGACGCGAACGACGGACCCGTTCACTTTGCAGAGCGTCTGGTTGAACCATTTGTACTCGCAGGCGGCGGCCATCGCGTTCACGTCAATCAACTCGAGTGGCCCGTGGAGAATGTTGAGCCGGGTTTCGTAGGGATAAGCTGCTGTTTCTGCCATTGTGTCCCTCCTTGTTGCCTAAATTGTCGCTTAAATTCTAACGAGCTCTTTCTGGATGCGGCCGGTCACCCAGGCTTTGCCGGGCGCCGTCAGCATGTTCACTTCGCTGCGCACGCCGAACTCGGAAAGGTAAATGCCGGGCTCAACCGAGAAGCATGTGTGCGGAAGAATGCGGCGGATATCATGAGTCTCGAGATTGTCGAGGTGGGCGCCGTTGCCGTGCAGTTCCTGCGCAATGTTGTGGCCGGTGCGATGGGTGAAATACTCGCCGAAGCCGGCGGCCCGGATGACGCCGCGCGCCGCATCGTCGGCTTCAAATCCGCGGATCTCGCGCCCGCCAGCGAATGCCTTCTGGACAGCGGCGACGGCTGCGTCGCGCGCCGTCCGCACGGTTTCGAAGACCTGCTGCTCGCACGCAGTTGGCTCGCGGCTGACCACGCCGGTCCACGTGATGTCATAAAAGACGCTTCCGGGCTTGTCGACCCTGCCCCAGATGTCGACAAGGATGAAATCCCCTTTCTTGATTCTTGCGGACCTGGCCTTCGTGGGTTCGTAGTGGGAATCGGAACTGTTCGCGTTCACGCTCACATTCGGGCCGTTCTCCCAGACCAGGCCCGCACGGCGCATGGCGTTCGCGAGCCACTGCATGTGGCTGAATTCGGTGAGCACGGCCGGTTTCTTGCCTTTCGCCGGGCGCAGCCGCCGCGCAATCTGTTTCCAGCCCTCAGCGAGAATCTCGTCGATAGCTTTTTGCGCAATACGATGGCTCGCAATCTGCTTCTTCGAGAGAACCGCCTCAAATTGGCTGACGAGATCGGCAGAGGTCACGATCTCTTTGCGAAGGCTTCGCAGAAATTCGATAGTGCCGGCGTCAACCATGGAGACATACATGATGTCGTTGTTCGGCGAGTACTGCATGGCGATCTTTTTGTGGTCCTGGAGGAGATTCTCGATCCCCGCGTGCAATTCCTGCCAGCTCGAATAAACGCTCTTCAAACCGGGGAGCGCGTCGAGCCGGCCCTGCTCGATACGATGCAGCAGTTTTCGCGGATCGCCCTTGGCTGGGATGAAGTAATACCAGCGGCGGGTAATATGCGCATTCTCGTCGAGGCCGAGAATGCGCGTGGCGATGGGATCGCGATGATGATGATCGTAGAAGAGCCAGCCGTCAATCTTCGACTCGCGCAGCGCAGCCTGGATTGCATTCAAATCCATACGGGACCATCATAACGGGGCCATGATATGTGGCGCGATGCGCAGGGCAATGCGCGCGCCGATTTGCGGGCGGACTCGCCTTGTTATGCGCTGATCGCACGCTGGGCGGCCTTGATTCGGTCGCCTTGCAGCTTGATAGAGACGTGCACCAGGCTGAGCGCGGCGGGCGTGACGCCGGGAATGCGGCTGGCCTGCCCGATGGTGAGCGGGCGAACGCGCTCCAGCGTCTCGCGCATCTCACGCGAGAGGCCGCTGATCGCGCCGTACTCGAGCCAATCGGGAATGCCGACGGCCTCGGCGGCTTTGAGCTTTTCAATGGACTTTTTTTGCTGGTCGAGATAGCCGGCGAACTTGATCTCGGTTTCGACGGCCCGCGCCTCGTTGCGCTTGGCGCTGCGCTCGATGCTGTTCAACTCGGCCGTCAGATCGGGAATGAAGGACTGCAGCAGAGGATCGGCAGCGAGATCTTCGCGGAGCGTGGGGAGCAGCCGATCCATCGTGACCTCAGGCCGCTTGAGCAGTTGCGCCCAGGTTTGCCCGGCGGTGGCCGTTAGCTCGCCGAATCCGGCGCGCTCTAAGCGCGCGGCATCGACCTTGTGCACAGCGAGAAACTGATCGAGAGCCGCCCTGCGCGCCTGCTTCTGCTCATAGGCGGACCAGGCTTCGTCGTCGATGAGGCCGAGGCGGCGCCCGTGCGGTGTAAGCCGGCGGTCTGCGTTGTCAATGCGCAGGTGCAGGCGGAACTCAGCGCGCGAGGTGAACATGCGATAGGGCTCGTTCGTCCCTTTCGAAATGAGGTCGTCGATGAGAATTCCCGTGTAGCCCTCGGTACGATCCATGGTGAACGGCGGCTCGCCCTTTATCCACAGTGCCGCGTTGATGCCCGCCATGATGCCCTGGCAGGCGGCTTCTTCATAGCCGCTGGTGCCGTTGATCTGTCCAGCGAGATAGAGGCCCTCGAAAGCCTTGACCCGCAGCGCGCGGTCGAGCTCGGTGGCGTCGACGCTGTCGTACTCGATGGCGTAACCGGGCCGCAGCATCTCTGCTTGATCCAGGCCGGGGATGGAGTGAACGATCTGCCATTGCACTTCCATCGGCAGCGAAGTCGACATGCCGTTGACGTAGACCTCGTGCGTGTTCAGGCCTTCGGGCTCGAGGAAGAACTGATGCTGCGTCTTGTCAGGAAACTTGACGATCTTGTCTTCAATGGATGGGCAATAGCGCGGCCCGATGCCTTCGATACGGCCGGAATACATAGCCGAGCGGTGCACATTCTCTCGGATGAGGTGCAGCGTCTCGGGGGTGGTGAAGGCGATGTGGCAACTGACCTGCGGCTGCACGATCTTCTTGGTACGAAAGCTGAAAGGCGTAGGATGGGCATCGCCGGGCTGCTCTTCAAACCTCTCCCAACGGATGGTGCGGCCATCGAGCCGCGGCGGCGTACCGGTCTTGAGCCGGCAGGTGCGCAGGCCGAGCGCGCGAAGCGCTTCACCAAGAAGAACGGACGCTGGCTCGCCGCTGCGGCCGGCGGGATACTGCTCTTCGCCGCAGTGGATTAAGCCATTCAGAAAAGTGCCGGTGGTGATAATGGTTGCGCCCGCCAGCAGATTGCGGCCATCGCGCAGCTTGAGGCCAAGTACGCGGCCGGACTTGCGGCGTGGGCTCTCATCTTCCGCGTCATCGCGAAGGTGCGCCGCTTCTTCAACGATCAGGCTGACGGCCTCGGCCTGGCGGATGTGCACTCCCGGCTGGCCTTCCAGAACCTCGCGCATCTTTACGCGATAGAGCTGCTTGTCGCATTGCGCGCGCGGGCTCCAGACGGCCGGTCCGCGCGACGAGTTCAGCAATCGGAACTGGATGCCAACCGCGTCGGCAACTTCGCCCATGACGCCGCCGAGCGCATCGACTTCGCGCACCAGGTGCCCCTTGGCGACGCCGCCAATCGCCGGATTGCAGCTCATCTGCGCGATCAGGTCGAGATTCATCGTGATCAGCGCGGTCTTGAGACCCATGCGCGCGGCAGCCATGGCCGCTTCGCAGCCCGCATGGCCGGCTCCGACCACGGCGACATCATATTGTTCGGTGAAACCCATGTGTCTTTATTCTACGGATTCTCTCCGCTGGCTGCGCTCGGGCCGCACAGCCACGCCGCTCCTAGAATGAGACCGATCTCAAACGGGCTGGCCGAATCCGGCAAAGAGTCCCGCCAATCGCCATGAACACTTGCTCTCGCGGAAATGCGGCAGAACAATAAGGACGCGCTGGTTGGCTGGAAGATTGACCTCGCCTCGCCGCTGCGCGTGAAGCTTTGGCCCGACGCCGCCGTCGATCCAAATCTCGATTCCTTCGGCGTGGGCTCCACAAAGAATGATGTGATCGCACTCGAAGGCACGCCAATGTACTTCTCAGAGAATAATTTTGGCCGCGGCCCGTCGCAGGTTTCGTTCAAGAACAATCGCGTCGTGAGCTGGAAGAGCGATCCCGCTGCGCCTTTGCGCGTTGCTGCGCGCTGATGCCTGAGCGCGCTCCGGCGGGTCGCGCGTTCAATCCACCACGGCGTAAGCGCTGCCTTCTAGCTCCGGCGGATGTGGCCCACTGGATTGGGCTTTGAGTAGGAGCGGCACGCCCGGCGTAAGATCGTTGACGTCGATTTCGCCAACCACCCATGAGGGATCTCCCGCACCGCTGTTGCCCGCGTCGAGACGTATTGGGATCGGCCGGCCAGATTGCGTGGCATCGAGTGTAACGGTCCTTCCGGCAGCTCTGCCGTTCGTGCTGATCCCATCGCTCTTTCGCGGACGAACGATCACGCGCAACACGCCTTCAATCGGCGGATTGAGACTGGCTTCGAGAGCGCCCGGCGAAGACGAGTGAAAATCCGCGTCGAGTTCCTCCACCGACTGCGGAATCACGACATCCTGTTCGATGCCAAGATTGTAAGCCGGTGCGGAATAGGCGCCATAACCCACCATCGCCATTTGGCCGGGTCCCAGCGTGAGCGAGTTGACCTTGAGATGCGGAATGTAGCCGTTGTCGCGGAATTGCACGCGGCCCGCGCCCCACGCGGATTCGCCGGTTTCGCTCTGCGGCAGGTCCATCGTTGTGACCTTGCCGCTGGGATTAACAACGACGTAGATGGCGCCGCGAGTATCAGCGCCCACGAAACCGTAGGGGTCACTGCTACCGGCCGCTCCACCAAAACTGTGGACGTGGCCCTGCTCCTGCAGGCCAAGAAAGACCTTCTGCGCACGCGCCATCCACCGCGCATCGCTCTCTTCAATAAGGCTGAGGTCGCCGTGCATCGCGTTGACCCATCCGCCCCGTGCCATCGAGAGCAGAAACTCACTCTTCCAGGCGTGTAGGCTTAGGTCCGCGGCGCGGCTGGCGGTAAAACCGGGCGACTCGATCTGTGCGAGCGGAATTCCCGCCTGCTCGAAGCGCCGCACTGCTGCATCGCGCTGAATGTCGATGGAGCGCCATACATTGGCTTCAGGATTCGCCACCAGCCGCGCGGGATCGGTCGAAAGAATGGTGAATCCTCCGATCCCCGCCGCATCGACATGTGAAGCGAAGTCCGCGTTCGCGGGCGAATGCGCGGCGCCGGTCTCTCCGGAAGGCACCAGCAGAACTGCGTCGCGATTCCGTTCGCGGAAGGTGCGGAGTGCGTCGCGCAGAGCCGCGGCGCTGCGATCGGCGTCGTCGCTCTGGGTTGATTTTGCGGGCGCTGGATTCAGCGCCTTGAAATCGAAGAGTCGAACCCCTCGGTCGTACCACGTCTGGAGCGCGGCCGCGAGTTCCGGCGGCGTGAGCGAATTGCCATCGATCTGCAATCCGGGACGAACGCCAATCGATTGGCACTTCTCGATCCAGGTGCGCGTTCCGTCAGGCCAGCCCTCAGGACGCAGCATGGGAGAATCGATGCCGAATGCGGGCACGCTGATCAGGTCGTAGTCGAAATGCACACCCTCAGTCTTGAGGCGAGCGAGTTGCTCCACTTCATGCAGTGCACGCGTTTCGCTCAGCGGAGCGCCGGAGACTGAGTCCTCACTGTAGATCGAGATGGGCGCGGCGATCGCAGGCGAAATGGCGTTGTGCTGCGCAGACGAAGTGGAAACGCAGATCGCAAGCAGAGAGAACCAGGCAGGGGAAAAAACACGCGGGCACCGAATCAATCGATTGCCTCCATTCCACCAGCATTTGCAACCGCCAGCGGGGAAAGACGCCGTTCAAGTGATTCAGATTGTACGTGCGGATTTGCACAAGCACCGCCAGAGAATTGGCAATCCCACATGGCTGACGTGTCAGTTTCGCCCTAAGTCGTAATGCGTGAAATGATTACCCACGGCCTTGGGCACTGCCATTCTGCCCGGCCATTCGCACACGGAATCGCCTGGCCGCCTTGCGTGGCGTGGATTTCTGCTAAGTAACTGCAGCGGCGATTACTGAGGGGATTGCGCGGAAGAACGTACTGCGTTGCGCGGTGGGATGTGGCGCTGGAGATCGCAAGCCCTGAGCGAAACCTTCTCAGGCCGCCTGCAATTCCAGGATGATTGCGGCGCCGCGCGGCTCGAGATTGACGGCGGACGCGCGGCCCTTCTGATCGCGTAGAATCGTGGCGCAAAGGCTCAGACCCAGGCCGTCGGTATCCGCGCCCGGCTGCGCCGGCGCAAAAGGATCGAAGGCGCGTTCCTGTTGAACGAAACCGGGACCGGAGTGACTCACTGAGATCTGAACATGGTTGCCCTCGCTGGCAGCTTCGAGACGGACGGTCTTCGGCTCCGCGACGGAGACCGCCGGAATCTCGCGTTCAACTGCACTCATTGCGTATTGCAGGCAGTGCAGTACAGCCTGGCGGAGTTGCTGCGCTCCACAGAGAACGCGCGGCAGGCCGGGCGCGAGGTTGACCTGAAAATCGATGGAGCGCTGCAGGAACTCCTGCCGATAGAGCTGCTCCATATCAGAGAGCAGCTCACTCACGGAGATGGCAGATGGCAGATCCGCGTGCTCGCGTGAGACGCGCGACAGGCTCTCCAGCGTGGAGCGAATGCGCCGCGCCTCACCGATGATCGCATTTACGCCTTTGCGGTCCTGCGGATCGACCGCGGACGATTCCTCAAGCATTGTCGCGTAGCCAAGAATCACGGTCAGCGGATTGTTCAATTGCTGCGTTACGTTGCCGGCTAGCTGGCCGAGACTGGCAAACTTCTCAGCGTCGATGAGCTTCTCGAATAACAACGTCTGGCTGCGCGTGGCCTGCAGACGAGTGACCAGCATTTCGATGGGCAGCAAATCGTCCGCACTGGGCGTCTCGCGCTGTGAACCGGGCCGATGGTCGAGCGAGCGCATACCCTTGAGCAGCAGCGCTCCCTCGGCGCAGTTGCGGCCCCACATGGGGACGGCCCAGACCTGGATGAACTGCATGCGCTCGAGATCGTCACCCGGAATCATCCAGGGCGTAAGGTCCAGGCGGCGGGTCATGCTGTTCTCAGCGACTGGCGGCGTTGAATCGGGATCGAGAAACCCGTCAACTGGAATTCGCGCTGCAAGCTCCCCCAACGGCTTGGCCACGGCAATTTCAATGCCCGCGCAACCTGCCAGACGGAAACGGCCTTCGCTCTGCAGCAACAGTGCAGCCTGCGTGAAACGGGAGTTCTGCACGACAATGTCGCAGATGTCTGGAGCTTGGCGATCGAAATCCTCAACCCGGCGTCGAGCGAGCATCAGATTGGTGTACGCCTCGAGCTGCATACGCGCACGGCGCTCGCGTTCTCGACCGGCCTTATTGGTGTTGAGTTCGTCTTCCAGGGCGAGCACGATCATCCCTAGCGCCGCGACGACTTTACTCATCGCGATCACGCGCATCAGATTCAGATCGAAGGTGGCGTGGTAGGCGACCCACGGAATCATTCGGAGGGAGGAAAGCGACCACGCGCAGAAGCCTATTACGGTGAGGAAAATCCCGGGAGAGAACCGCTCAAAGACAAAGATGAGTAGGACGGCCGCCATGAGGAGGTTGACGCCCTCGGTAAAGTTAAGCGCCGGCCCCGGCCCCTGCAGGTTGCAGACCCAGATCGCGGCGCAGCCCAACACTCCACTGTAAGTGACGCCCAACCAGGACGGGACTGTGCATTTCGTAGTTCCCCAAATCATGCCTACGCCGAAGCTGATCCCAAGCAGCAACGGAAAGATGAAAAATCGTGGGCCGCTCAGGGGCGCCCCGCGAAATACACCATAGAGCACGATGGAAGCCGCAAAGAGCGGCAACATGTAAGGGATGACGAAGAGGACCTGGAAGCGTCCAAGGCGAAACCGCACCGGCGACAGGGATCCCAGAAAGAGGGCGCAGCCGATTTGCATGGCGGTCTGTTCGCCGGCCGCCAGCCAGGGATACATCTCTCCAGCGGAGCCATTCGGCCCGATGGAATAGAGCAGGCCCATCGAGATCAGCGTAAATAGAAAGCCCAGAAACCACAGCAGAGTTCGGACGTCGCGCGAGCGAAGATAGAGAAACCCGAAGGCCGGCAGCAAGAGGGCCATGAGGATGAACGCCGGTCCGTGATAATAATCGGGCATGAAGGCCGTCGATCTCCTTCCCGCGAGAGAATTTGGCTTACTAAATCCGGGCCCGCTCTCGTTTAGAGACGCTGCGGTGTTGCCGGAACACACTTCCGGCTTTTGCGCCGCGGCAATCGGCCCATTGGCTAGCTTGAGTTGTCCCAACTACGATGTACATGCGTCTAAAGTTGCAGGGGACCAGTTGCCCGGATTAAATAGAACAGACGTGACAGGGAGAAGGATTAGAGTGCGGATACCAAGCTGGATTACGGTAGTGGCGGTGTTTGCCTGCGCGTTTGCGGCCAACGGGCAGGAAAAGGATTCGTTTACTCCCATGCCGCTCGATTCCGGCTTCGGCCGCATCGACCTCACTCCGCCGGCGATCGCTCCCGACCAGATCATCAAGCAGTTCTCCGCGAAGGAAACGGAGTTCCAGGACGCGCTGAACCACTACACCTACCGGCGGGTTGCCCGCGTGCAGACCCTCGACGACGACAACAAGGTGGACGGCGAGTGGTACGAGGTGGACGACGTCATCTTCGATCCAACGGGCGTTCGCACAGAGAAGGTGGTCTACGCGCCCGGCAACTCGCTTACCCGCGTGATGATGTCGCCTTCAGACCTCCAGGACATTCAGCACGGCTATCCGTTTGTGCTCACCGCCGCCGACGTTCCCGCCTACGACATCAAATACATCGGGCGGCAGAAGGTCGATGAGGTGGATTGCTACGTCTTCGACGTCGCTCCCAAGACGATCGAAAAGAACAAACGGTATCTCGATGGACGCATCTGGGTGGACGCGACGGATCTGCAGATTGTTGTGACCAACGGACGCATGGTTCCTGACGACACCCGCAGGGGCCACGAGGACCTGCACCCACCCTTCATGACCTGGCGGCAGCAGGTGGATGGGCACTACTGGTTCCCGGTCTATACCAAGGGTGAGGGTATCCTGCACTTCTCCGGCGGATATGGGTATATGTCGCAGGACGTGCATATTCGTGACACCGTGAAGTACACCGACTACAAACGCTTCGGCACGCAGACCAAGATCTTGTATGACGGGCAGGAAGTGAAGAAGGACGATCAGCAGCCCGGGCAGCCGCCAAAGCAGAAATAGAAATGCACTGCAACGCAGCTTAGTTTTCCGGATCGAGGGCCTGGTCGCGATCGGCTTGCTCTTCGGAATCTCCTGCGCCCATCAGCACCAGCGACCGCTGGGCGAATGGAGAATAAACGAGCAGCGCGGTGCGGGCGAGCCCTGGCAATCTCGTTGTAATATTTCAGACAAAACTCGATCCTCGGCGGGCGCGCGCTTCTCGTCGTTGCCTCGACCGCAACGCCGGCCCCGCATTTTCGCAGAGCATGATTTCACAGACAGAAAGTAAGGAGAATCTCGATGTCGATGTTGACTCTCAAAGATGGAACTCGGATTTTCTACAAAGACTGGGGCCCGAAGGATGCGCAGCCCGTCGTCTTTCATCACGGCTGGCCACTGACCGCCGACGATTGGGACAACCAGATGATGTATTTCCTGCTGCGGGGATTCCGCGTCATCGCACACGATCGCCGCGGTCATGGGCGCTCGACGCAGACCGGCACGGGCAATGAGATGGATACCTATGCGGCCGATGTCATCGCGCTGGCTTCCACACTCGATCTTGAGAAGGCTGTTCATATCGGCCACTCCACCGGCGGCGGAGAGGTTGCGCGTTACGTCGCTCGCGCGGAGGCCGGCCGCGTTTCAAAGGCGGTATTGATCGGAGCAGTGCCGCCCATCATGGTCAAGTCGGACAAGAATCCCGGCGGGCTCCCGCTGGAGGTATTCGATGGCTTCCGCAAGGCGCTGGTGGACAATCGCGCGAAGTTTTACCGGGACGTTCCGGCAGGGCCGTTCTACGGATTCAATCGTCTCGGCGCTACGGTCTACGAGGATGTCATCCACAACTGGTGGCGGCAGGGGATGATGGGCGGCGCCAAGGCCCACTACGATTGCATCAAGGCCTTTTCGGAGACCGACTTCACGGACGATTTGAAGAAAATCGACGTCCCTGTCCTGATCCAGCACGGCGATGACGATCAGATCGTACCTTTTGCGGACTCGGCGCCGCTCACGGCGAAGCTGGTCAAGAACGGCACGCTTAAAGTGTATAAGGGCTTCCCGCACGGCATGGCAACGACGCATGCCGATGTGATCAACCCTGACATGCTGAGCTTCATCAAAGGCTAAACAAAAGCCCGTCGGGAACTGCTGCTCCACGCGAGCGCGGTGGAATTCGCGCCGCAGTAAGCGACTCGCCGCGCCGGATTCCTTGTCGGCTGCCGAGCACTCTCGCGCATTGCGCCAGGCACGGATTGCTCTGGGCGGTTACGATAGACTCCTCGACCGCGCCGCTTATTACCTGCGCCGCACGATTCGCTCTGCGGCGAGCGCCCCCGCCATCATCCGTGGCGGATGAATTTGCCGGTTTGCAGTTCGGTCATCGCCTGGCGCAGCTCAGCCTGGGTGTTCATGACGATGGGCCCGTACCAGGCCACAGGCTCCTCGAGCGGCTTGCCGGAGACCAACAGGAAGCGAATCCCTTCCGGACCGGCTTGCACAACGATCTCGTCTCCGAGATCGAAGAGAACCAGCGAATGGTTCTTCGCGTCGTACACCGGTTGGGCGTTGGGATCGGCGCCCGACTCCGTCAGCACCGCCTGCGGCGCTGAGGCGTCGCGGAAGGTTCCCGCGCCGGCAAAGACGTAAGCGAAGGCATTCCGCGTGGTCTCAACCTGGATGACCTTCCGCTTGAAAGGCGGCACCGAGATGTCGACGTAACGCGCGTCGACCGAAGATTGTCCCGCGGCGGCACCTTCGACAGGGCCGGTTTTGCCCCAGAAGTCGCCGCAGATGATGCGCGCTTTCGTTCCGTCGTCCTCAGTCACTTCAGGTATCGCCGCCGCCGGAATGTCCTGATAGCGCGGATCCGTCATCTTGAGCGAGGCCGGCAGGTTGGCCCAGAGCTGGAAGCCATGCATGCGCCCCTGCGCGTCGCCTTTCGGCATCTCTTGGTGGAGAATTCCGCTGCCCGCCGTCATCCACTGCACGTCTCCCGCAGTCATTCGGCCCTTGTTGCCGAGGCTGTCGCCATGCGCCACTTCGCCCGCAAGCACATAGGTGATGGTCTCGATGCCGCGGTGCGGGTGCCACGGGAAGCCGGCGAGATAGTCAGCCGGATTCTCGTTGCGGAAGTCGTCAAGCAAAAGGAAAGGGTCGAACTCCGACGTCTTGCCAAAGCCGAATGCCCGCTGCAGCTTCACGCCGGCGCCCTCGATTGTCGGCTTGGTCTGGTACATCTCTTTTACTGCTCTTAAGGACATGTTGAACCTCGAGTGAGGAACCGGGCGGGCCGTATTCGGAAGCCGCCAACGGGCCGGAAAAGCCAGTCCGCGACCGGGCCGGCCGTCGGCCAGTTCCACTGTTTGCGTACTGCTATCTGATGCGCGAGTGAGATATTCGTTGCAACAACTACTTTCGGCGCCGGGGGGAGAGGGGTTCTGTTTCGAACCGCGGCGGCCGCACCAAAATGCGGCGCGTTCAGGCCTTGATGAACTGGACGTCGAGGGTGATCGTGACGTCTTCGCCCACCAGGAAGCCGCCGGTCTCGAGAGCCGCGTTCCACTCCAGCCCGAAATCCTTGCGGTTGATCTTGGTAGTGGCAGAGAGCCCGATGCGTGTATTTCCCCACGGATCTTTCCCCGGGGCGCTGGGGCCCTCGACGGCGAACTTCACCGGCTTGGTAACGCCATGGATGGTCAGGTCGCCGGTGACTTCATAATCCGCCTCGCCCTTCTCCACAACCTCGGTGGATTTGAAGTTCAGCGTCGGGTATTTCTCGGCGTCGAAAAAATCTGCGCCCTTGAGGTGTCCGTCGCGCTGTGCGTCACCGGTTGAAACCGTGCCTACGGGAATCGAAGCTTCAATGGAAGAGAGCGTCGAATCGGCGGTGTGCTCGGTAAGCTTGCCAGAAAGGCCAGAAAAGCTGCCTTTCACGTTGGAGATCATCATGTGCTTCACCTTGAACTCGGCCTGGGAGTGAGCGGGGTCGATATTCCAGGCGATGGTTGCGTTGGATGGGGTCATGGGTATTGCTCCTTTCGCTTCTTTGGATGTTTGGAGACGATATTCGTTGCAACAAGTATTTTAAGGGGAAAGCTCGGCCACGGGAATCCCGACGTGGCGGCCTGAACAGCCGCACAGCCGGCTGAGCCTAGGCCACGAGATTTTGCGGGATCACAAAAGCGATGACGAACGCCGCAGCCACCAAAGAGCGAATCAACCGCCACAGCGTAACCTGCATGCCTTGAAACCTCCGGGGGATCGATTAGGTGGCGCTATCTCGCCTGTTGTGCGGCAGAGAGAAGAAACGCTTGGCCGCAATCTGCGGGCATGGTCCTGAAACGATTGGATGAGCGCGAGAGCCGGGCCAGTTGCTTGCCGCTTGGCGTCAGCGATCTGGACTTACGCCTGGGCTTCCACATGGCCTTCCACATCGGAGCGCCTCCCGCGAGCTTATGCTCATCTAGGATCCAAAGAATTGATTCGTGCAGGATTTTGCCCAATCCGTTAAACAGCAGGCTGACATCGTAAAGGTGATCGAGGGCTATATCCGGCTGCGGAAGACGGGCGCGCAAAACTACTCCGGCCTCTGTCCGTTCCACAAAGAGAAATCTCCCTCCTTCAGCGTGCACGCGGTGCGGCAGTTCTATCACTGCTTCGGGTGCGGCGTTTCGGGCGACGTGTATTCGTTCGTGGGCAAGGTCGAAAACGTCACGTTCCCAGAGGCGGTTCGGATCGTTGCGCAGAAGTGCGGCATTCCGCTGCCGAAGCGGGAGTTCTCATCGCCGGAGCAGGCAGCCGAAGCCAGGTTGCGCGGCAAGCTGCTGGACCTGCAGGAAGCGGCGGCCGCGTGGTTTGAAGAGCAGTTGCAGGGACCACAAGGAGCGGCTGCACGCGAGTACCTTGCAGGCCGCGGACTCTCGGCGGAGGCTCTCAGGAATTTTAGAATTGGCTACTCGCCCGACAGCTTCAATGCCCTGCGCGAACGGCTGAGCGGAATGGCGGACCCCGAGACGCTGCGCTCCAGCGGGCTCTTCAGCTCAAAGGAGGTCGCCGCGGCGACCGATGGCAAACCGCAATATGGCCCGATCTACGACCGCTTTCGCAAGCGGGTGATGTTTCCCATCGCAAATGAAGGTGGGCGGATTATCGCCTTCACCGCACGGGCGCTTGAGTCCGGCGACAAAGCCGGCCCCAAGTACATCAACTCGCCGGAGACGCCGCTCTACTCAAAGGGCCAGGTGTTGTTCAATCTCGACAAGGCCAAGGCCGCGATCAGGAAGTTCGAATTTGCGCTGCTGGTTGAAGGGCAGATGGATTGCATCAGCGTTTTTCTGGCTGGCATTCAGAATGTGATCGCCACCAGCGGGACCGCCTTCACCGAGCAGCAGGTCGCGATCCTCAAGCGCCACACGTCCAATGTGATCGTGAACTTCGATCCCGATGCGGCTGGCGCCAACGCCGCCGAGAAATCGATTGCGCTGCTGACGGACGAGGGTTTCACGATCAAGATTGTCACGCTCGATGGTGGGCTGGATCCGGACCGCTTCGTGCGCGAGCGCGGCGTGGAGGCCTATAAAGCCGCGATTCGCGGGGCGCGGCGGCAGTCCGATTACCTCATCGATCGCGCACGCCAACTCTTCCCCGGTTCCACGCCGGAGCAGAAGGTAAAAGCGATGAATTATCTTTTGCCGCACATCCGGCGGATGCCCGAAGCTCTGGCCCGCGAGCAATTCGCCGCGGATGCAGCGCAGAAACTGGAGGTCAGCTCGGCCGTGCTGCGTGAGGAACTGCGGCATGCAGCTTTGAAGCGGCGGGAACGGATCGGACAGCGGCCTGCGACGCTTACCGAAGTGGAGCGAGTGCTTCTCCGCGCGCTTGCCGTCATTGATCCCGAAGGAGAACTTCCGCGGCGGCTGGCTGCGAAGGTCGTACTTGATCGGCCAGCGTGGTTCGAGCATCTCCCGGCCTTCCCGGCACTCCAATCGCTTGCCGGCCGGGACGCACCGGACGGCCGGATCGGGATTGACCCGATGGACACAGTGGAGGACCCTGCGCAGCGCGCATTTCTGGCGGAGGCACTCCTTGGCGAAACGCGTCCGCCCGAGGCCCGAGAAGTGGAAAGTGCGCTGCAGGAATTGCAGGAACGCGAGCTGGAGCGCCGGCAGCGCGACCTGCGCGCTCAGATTGCCGAAGCCGAGCGGCGCGGGGATTACGCCACAGTTGCCCTCCTCAGCCAGCAAAAGCTTGAAGCGGACCTGCTCCTTCGTCGGCTCCACGGGCGTAAGCCCTTTGAACCTTAACACTTCCGTGGCAGGCAACCTCCAGCCTCACTTGCATCGAATTCGACACTTCCGGCGTCTAATCATGTGGGACCGGATAGGGACGGCAAGGGTTCCTAGGCTGGTAACTTGGAGCGGCTGGCAGGGCGAGTTATCGCTGATTTGGCGCCCGAATGTGGTAATCTGTTGATCTAAGTGAGGATGCGCGCCCCTCTGCCCCACACATGAGCCACGGCTCGCGGGCGACCCAGGCGAAACCTGAAGCGCTGTCATCCTGTTCCAGAAGAAAAATTATTCGCCGCCGCGCGGAGTTGCGGCCAGTGTATGTGCGCGAAGACTTCTTCTCAGGAGTCTTCTTGTCGTGCGTTTGAAACCGGCAACTGCCGGTTGCGCCAGCACGGCCGGGCCGGGCCGGGAAAGGCGAAAAGAAGTTCACTCGCGCAGTGCGCGTAAACGCGGCGTGCGCTGCCGAAGAGAGTAGGAATTAGTTGGCAATCGACGAAAACAAATTCGAAGACGACGTTCAAGGGCTGATCGAGGTCGGTAAGGAAAAAGGCTATCTCACCTACGGTGACGTGAATGACGCGTTGCCGGACGAGATCGGCTCGGCCGACGATCTCGACGATTTGATGACAACCATCAGCGGCCAGGGCATCGACCTGCTCGACGCGCCGAAGTTTCCGGGCGACAAGGATTTCGAGCTGGAAGAGGGCGAAGACGTCGAGCTGGATCTGACGCCGGGCACGCTTGAGAAGACGAACGATCCGGTGCGCATGTACCTGCGCGAGATGGGCACCGTGCCGCTGCTCACGCGCGAAGGCGAAGTGGAGATCGCCAAGCGCATCGAGCGCGGACAGATGCGCGTGCTTAAGGCAATCTCGCGCTCGCCCATCGTGATCCGCGAGATTGCGGCGCTGGGCGAAGACCTGAAACGCGGCGTGCGAAACGTGAAAGAAGTGGTGATCTTTGACGAGGAAGAGCTGACCGAAGAGGTGGTGCAGGCGCGGGTGAGGGTTACGGTTACGCGCACTGATGCGCTGGTGAAGCACCAGAAGAAGATTGCACTGCTTGAAGAGAAGCATGCCGCCATCCCACCCGGCAACAAGGCGAAGATGAAGGAAGCGCGCCGCCTGCGCTGGGCTGTGGCACGCGAGAAGGTCTACGTTTCGCGCATTGTTCGCGAATTGAAATACACTGCACTCGAGCGCAAGCGCCTGCTCGACAAGGTCAACAAGACGGTCGACACCATGCGTACGCTGGAGCGGCAGATTCGCTCGCTTGAGCAGAAACACGAAGCCTCAAAGAGCGAGGACCTGAAGAAGGAGTATCGGCGCCAGCAGAAAAACTGCCGGACGGATCTGGAAAAGATCGAAGGCGACGCGGGCGTCTCGATCGTGGAACTCAAGCGCACCCAGCGCGAGATGATCCAGGGTGACATGGACGCGGAGCAGGCCAAGCGCGAGCTGATCGAGGCCAATCTACGCCTTGTGGTTTCGATCGCGAAGAAATACACCAACCGCGGACTGCAATTCCTTGACCTGATTCAGGAGGGCAACATTGGCCTGATGAAGGCCGTGGACAAGTTTGAGTACCGCCGCGGCTACAAGTTCTCGACGTACGCGACATGGTGGATTCGCCAGGCAATCACACGCGCCATCGCCGACCAGGCCCGCACCATCCGCATTCCGGTGCACATGATCGAGACGATCAACAAGCTGATCCGCACCAGCCGGCAGCTGGTGCAGGAACTGGGACGCGAGCCCTCAAGCGAAGAGATTGCTCGCCGCATGGATATTCCTGTGGCCAAGGTTCGCAAGGTGCTGAAGATCGCGCAGGAACCGATTTCGCTGGAAACGCCGATCGGCGAAGAGGAAGATTCGCACCTGGGTGACTTCATCGAAGATCGCCAGGCCGTCTCGCCCTCGGAAGCTGTCATCGGCGTGAACCTGAAGGAGTACACGTCGCAGGTACTGCGCACGCTGACGCCGCGCGAAGAGCGCGTGATCAAGATGCGCTTCGGCCTCGAAGACGGCTCTGAGCACACGCTTGAAGAAGTGGGCCAAAGCTTCCAGGTGACGCGCGAGCGCATCCGGCAGATCGAGGCCAAGGCGCTGCGCAAGCTGCGCCACCCGAGCCGCAGCCGCAAGCTGAAGGCGTTTGTGGAAGGCGTCAAGGAAATGTAGCTCCGGATGGGTTTCCGGTTCTTGAGGGGCCGCAGCGCTGAGATTGGCTGCGGCCTTTCTGTCTGCGGATCCTTTAGCAGCCGAAGGCCAGGTTCGCCCCCTTCGCGGGTAGCGCAACTAAATACCGTAGTTCTTTTCCCGCAAGGCATCCTGATAATCTTCGCGGGCCTTCTTTGCCGCCGCTTCGGCTTCATCGACCTTGAAAGCGGCTGCATCCCACTTCTCCATCTCCGTCATGGAATGATCTGCCGTCGGCAGCGATTCTTCGGCGCGGATGGCATCCACCCAGTGGTCAACTGCCTGTTTGTACGATTTGAGAAGTTGATCGAAATCCGGAGTCTCCATGGATGTCAACCTAGACGCGTCGCCGGGCCGCGTCAATCGGCAGAGCCCTTTATTCATGAGAGTTTCATGAGCGAACGAAACCGCCCCCTGCAGATCAACTCCTTCCTTTGGGGGCGATAGCAGCTGCGCCGCGACGATTGGCATCCCTGTTCTCTCCGGCGCGGCAAAGCTTCCGCAGACCGTGGCGGTTAATAAGCAACCGCCTTGATCTGGACGATCCTCCCGACGGGATCGATATTGCCCCACGCTTGTTCACCTCGGCTATAATCCCCTTGATTTTGAAGCGGTGAGAATATCGTAGTGAATTTCACCTCCGCCAGTTCGGGAAGACGGCTGCGGCTGCCGCTGCACTTGCTGGCGCGGGGCTGCCTCGCCTCGCCCTCAGCGAATCGCATCCTTCCGCGCTCAAATTTCCGCAAGGATTCTTGTGGGGTTGCGCGACGGCGGCGTATCAGATTGAAGGCGGAGCCAACGAGGGCGGCCGCGGACCGTCCGTGTGGGATGTCTTCTCGCACACGCCGGGCAAGACCTTCAACGGCGACACAGGCGACGCGGCCGACGACTCCTACCACCTTTATAAGGATGACGTGCAGCTCCTGAAGAACCTGGGAGCGCGCACCTATAGGATGTCGATCTCGTGGCCGCGTATCTTTCCCAACGGATCCGGGCAGCCGAATCCCACGGGGCTCGATTACTACAAGCGCGTGGTAGACGAGCTCCTCGCGAACAACATTACGCCGTACATCACGCTCTTCCACTGGGACCTGCCGGCTGCGCTGCCCGGCGGATGGCAATCGCGCGCAACGGCACTGGCCTTCGGCGACTACGCGGCGTACGTAACACGCCAGCTCTCGGATCGCGTGCATCACTTTATGACCACCAACGAGCTGGTGTGCTTTACCGATCTCAGCTACCGGATGGGCCATTTTGCGCCCGGGCTTTCGCTGCCACCGGCTGAAGCCAACCAGGTGCGCCATCATGGCGTGCTCGCACATGGGCTGGGAGTTCAGGCAATCCGCGCAAATTCCAGCACGGCGCATGTGGGCCTTGCGGAGAACGCGAATGTTTATGTGCCGGTGATCGAAAACCAGGAACATATCGAGGCGGCGCGGCGCGCCACGCGCGACGGGAATGCGCCCTTCCTGACCACATTGCTCGATGGGAAATATCCCGAAAGCTATCTGGAGCGCGAAGGCGCCAACGCACCGAAGATCGAGCCGGGCGACATGCGCGCAATAGGCAGCAAGCTCGACTTCGTGGGCCTCAACGTCTACACGCCGACCTATGTGCGTGCGGACTCTTCACCGCGCGGCTACGCGATCGAACAGCCGCAGGCTTCGTATCCCCGCATGGCTTCGTCGTGGCTCACCATCGGCCCGGAATGCATCTACTGGGCGGTGCGCAATGTTTGCGACATCTGGAATCCGCCGGCGATTTATATCACGGAAAACGGCTGCTCCGCGGCGGATGTGGTAACGGCCGCCGGGCGCATTGAAGACACGGATCGCGTGATGTATCTCCGCAACCACCTCACGCACTTGCAGCGCGCCGCCGCCGAGGGCTATCCCGTGAAGGGCTACTTTCTGTGGAGCCTGCTCGACAACTTCGAATGGGCCGACGGCTACAGCAAGCGATTCGGCATTCACTATGTGGACTTCAAGACGGAGAAGCGCACTCCAAAGTTGAGCGCCGAGTGGTACCGCGAAGTGATTGCAAACAACGCAGTGGTCTAAGAGAAAACTGCGATCAGAAATCGAGTGATGCCAGCTCGGTTTGTGCGCGATCCAGATCCTCCGGCACGCCGATGTCGAGGAAATAACCCTGCACCTGATATGCCGCCGGGCGAAGTCGCGCAACTTCGGGCGCGAAGAAGTCCTTTTCTATGGAGAATGCCTCGCCGAGCCGGGCCGGCCATTCGAGATCGCGAGCGAAGACGTAGGCGCCGGCATTTATGCATCCTTGACCCGTTCTTCCCGGACCCGTTCGTCCCTTTTCTTCAAACGCCACCACCCGATTTTGCTCGACGATCACGCCGCCGTAGCGCGCAATGTCGGGCTGATGTACGACTACGATGGTCGCTGCTGAGCCTTCCTCTTTGTGGAAGCGCATCATGTCGGCGTAATCGGCCTGCAGAAAGGTATCGCCATTGAGGACCAACGCGGCCTCTTCGCGCGCCTGCGCAAGCGCCAGCCGAATCGCGCCGCCGGTGCCCAGCGGCCGGCTCTCGATTGCGTAGTCGATACTCATGCCCTCGAACTGCGCGCCGAAATGCTTCTGAATAACCTCGTGCAGATAGCCAACGGAGAGAATTGCGCGCGTAAATCCCGCACGCTGCAACTGCAGAAGGAGAATCTCAAGAAAGGGCCGGCCTGCAACGGGCGCCATCGCCTTGGGGATTCCATCGAGCTGCCCAGCCAGACGTGCGCCGAGCCCGCCGGCCAGCACAATCGCTTCCATCTCGTTAGCTCTCGGCGGCCGCGACCGCGGCTGCATCGGGAACGCGCGTGTCGGCGAAATACTCCTGCTCCACGAGCAGGCAGAAGATGTGCTCAAGCGCAAGATGCGCCTGCTGGATATACATCGTCACATTCGAAGGAACCTGCAGGCAGAGATCGCAGAGCGCCGTCATCTGGCCGCCGGTTTTTCCGGTCAGGCCGATCGTGGTGATACCAAGTTCACGGCAGAGCTCGAGCGCCCGCAACACGTTGGGGGAATTTCCCGAAGTTGAGATGCCAAGGAACACATCGCCACGCTGGCCGAGGGCCTCAATCTGCCGTGCGAAGACTCGCTCGAATCCGTAGTCGTTGCTCACCGCCGTCAGCGTCGAGGTGTTCGTGGTAAGCGCAACAGCTCGCATCGCGGGCCGGTCATCGGCGAGCCGGCAAACGAATTCCGCGGCCACATGCTGCGCGTCGGCTGCGCTGCCGCCGTTCCCTGCGATCATCAATTTGTTTCCCGCCTTGAGCGCAGACACGGTTGCTGCGGCAGCCTGCGTAAGCGCGGTGTGGAGCGCGGAGTCGCGCGCGGCCAGTTCCATCACGCCGAGCCCTTCAAGCAGCTTCTCCCGCACCAGATCGCTCATCGTTCACCCTGCCGCGAACCGAAAGCAAGCGCGGCACAAATTTAATCGTAAATGCTCGCGAACCCTTCTCTACCGGCTGACATGCTTGAGAAGAAAGTCTGCCATGATGTGCGAGGCTTCAATGGATTCGGGCAGAGACGCGTTGTACCAGAAGGCGTGCGGCATCGCATCGAAAACAACCAAATTCGCTTCGTCGCCGGCACGCAAAAATGCGCGCTCCAGGTTGGACGTACCGCTCAGCAGCATATCCCGTGTGCCCGAGACAAACAGCGTCGGCGGCATGCCGTGCAGGTCGGCGTAGATGGGCGAAAGCACCGGATCCTTCGGATCGGTACTCCCGAAGTAGTAGGGATCATGCGGGTCAGTTGCGGGATCGAGATGTGCGCTGAAGCCGCGGGTGGAAAAAATGGAAGATGTGTCGCCGGCCCGGGCGAAATCACCCAGCGCGCTGAAGATGCCGAGCGCGGCCGGCAACGGAAGGCCGAGTTTCTTGAGCTTGACGGCGACTTCGCCGGTCATAATGGCTCCCGCCGAGGTGCCGTAGAGAGCGATGTGTTCAGGCCTGTAGGTTTTCAGCAGCTCTTTGTAAACAGTGATGGCGTCGTCGATGCCGGCCGGGAATGGGTTTTCCGGCGCCAGCCGGTAAAGCACCGAAACCACCTTGACGCCGCTGTAGCTGGCGATCGGAATCGACTCGGAGTAGGAGCCGGAATCGGAGTTGAAGCCCCCTCCGTGCAGATTGATCAGCACCTTATCGCGATTGGCTTCGACTCCGGGGTTGGGAGCGATGATGTGCACCGGAATGCCGGCGATCTTGTCTTCGACGATAGTGACGGGGCAAATCCGGCTCCAGGCCACGCGTGCCGCAGCGGTGCTTGCGTCGGTGCGGGCGCGCCGTTCGGCCAGCGACTCGGAAGGCGCCTGGTCTGGAACCGGCGCGCCCAGCATCTGCTGCGCCTGGGCGCTGATCGTGGCGGGAAGAGGCACGACACGCGTAACGTGCGCGGTTCCCTGGCTATCGATGAAGCTGGTGTCGTGCGTCGGAGCCTGGTCTGCCGTTGTGGGTTGCGGTGACTGCACGGCCAGCAGCGCCGAGGGAAAGACAGCAAGAGTCACGGCGTAACAAATGAAAGAACTCATGCATGCGGCTCCCGGACGACTGTGTCGACAGACCCGCATTCTTCCATGATCAGGCAGAGAGCGTCCAGCGGCGGGAAAAAGGAGAGCGCCGCCCGCAGCCACGCAATTCACATGTTTGGCAGCGAGCGGCGCCCAGGCTTTCAGGCGGGCCCAAGCTTTCAAGTGGAAATGACGAGCAGCCCTGCCGCAAGTACCTTCTCGGTGAGCCGGTCCAGAGCCTGCGGAAATTTGTAGGAGAGGGCGCGCACGCTCATTCCCAGGAGCGTTGCCGCCTCAGCCTGTGTGTACTCCTGCAGCACAATGCGGCTCAGCATTTCGCGATCAAGCGAGCTGATCTGAACCAGGCATCGCTCGACATCGAGCACAAAGATCACCGCATCTTCAAAGGTGCGCACCGGGCGGCTCGAAGCCCACCCGCGGCCAATGGGGTCGCTCAGGATCGAGGGCGACCGGCCCACCTGCATGGACGCGTACAGATAGCGCCGTAGCAGGCTTTCGGTGTGCCTCCTGTAGAGGGCCAGGCATGCCGGAGGACTCTCCTGCTTGGCTTCCGTCGCCGCAATGGATTTGCCGCGGCTGCGGATCTTTGCGCTCGGCGAAGTTGCCTGTATAGCAGCTTTAGCGGCCGCCTGAACGGCACCGCGTTCCCAGGTGAGAGGCAGTGGCAGGGCAGCGCTCATTGCACACCTCCGAGTGCTTCAGCCACTCCCCAGATGGTTAAGGATCGCTTGTGGCTGGGCCGGCCGCGCCGCTTTCGGCTTTCCGGCGTTGGAAAATCCCTCAGCTTGACCTCGCAACCCCTGCAGTAGACGCTTACCTGCGTCTGTGGACGGTACCAAAGGCAACCGCAACCTTCGCAAATTTTCAATTGAACGCGCACTTCCATCACCGATTCTCCAAGGCTGTTCGATCTCCCGGCGCAGCCGCGATGTACACAGCTGCTTGGCGGGGCGATGAGAACCCGGGCACAGAATTCGGGATTCTTTCGTCCTGATTGTCATTGGGGGCCCAAGTTCTCCTGTTCTCTGCCGTGACCACGGCGCGCAGATCCTGGAATGCAATCTGGCCGAATGATTTCCCGCCTTCGTTGGAGCGCTCCGAAAGTTCGAGAAGCGGACCCCCGCGACAGCAGGAAAACCCTCTGCCCTTGCCGAAGACAGCGCTACCTCCTCGCTAACTTAGGCAAAAACAAAGGGTTAACATAAATTTCCACAGCCAGAGCGTGAATTTGTAAACCTAATGTAGGGTTTTCGTGACTCTCGGTCAACGTCCTTTGCCTTAGTGACCTTAGGCAGCTATTCAATCTCTTGCTAAACGCTCAAAATAAAGGCGATTCTGCCAAATCAACTTTTCTATAGGAAATATTCGAGGGCAAGTCCTCGTTGCTGGGAGCAAATTCTCCACAAATGAACGCTACGCAGCTGCACGACCGGCTTCGCTTGGAACTGCTGCGCAGGATTCAGCGAGGTTCCTTGAGCGTGTCGCTCCTGGCGCGCCAAACTGGCTTCGGACAGGCGCACCTTTCGAATTTTCTTCGCATGCGGCGTCAGCTTTCACTCGATGCGATGGACCGAGTTCTTCGGGCGCAGCACCTGGCCGTCGCCGACCTGTTGCCCGCGCTTGGTCAACCCAACGGGCGGCCGGACCACGAAGAACTGCACCTGGTTCCGGTTGTGTCGCATGCGGCAGCGCTCTTCGAACCATTGATTCGACCCTCGGTGACAGAGAGCATGCTTCGCGTTCCGTCTGCATCGCTGGAGTTGACGCACGCTCGCACCAACATCCAGCGGAGGGCCTGGCAACGATTCGTTGCGGTTCATCTTTCACAGACCGATGCGGCTGCCATGGAGCCGCTGGTGCAGCCGGAATCGGTCGCCCTCATCGACCGGCATTATACTTCGCTGATCACTTACAAGCCAGATCGCGCAAATCTCTACGCGGTTCGCCATGGCTCACATCTCAAGCTGCGCTACGCAGAGTTTCTCTCGAATCGACTGGTTCTGAGGCCTTACAACATCGCATTTCCAGTGGAACTCGTCGAAGTCGATCCGGGCGAGAGTCCAAACGATCACCTGGCTGGAAGAGTCTTGCTGATCCAGAACGAGCTCTGAGCAGGCCTTAGAACTTCCAAACCAGCCCGCTCGACAGACGTGCGAAGTTGTTGGGAATTCCAGGGTAGATGTAGGGCATCGCTGATCTTGAAACGTTGGTGATGAGCGTAAAGTTCGACCACTGATAGTCGCCATTCACCCGGAAGGCAAAATGTCGTGCGAGCGGGGTATCGATGCCGCCGCCAATCAACGTCGCGAAGGAAGCTGTACCGCCGGGCAATTGGTTGGGTCCCCAATAACGGGTGATGCCGCCCTCGCCCATCAGTCCTTCGACGTACAGAAACTCGCGGCCGAATCTGCGGCCGTATTGGCCTCCGCCGAGGATGAAGTACGAATTCTGCGAGGCCCCGATGTTCGTGCCGCGATATCCGTAAACATCGCCCTTGAAGCTCAAGTGATGCCAGGGTGGAATAGCAATCGACGTGTCCCACCCGTTCAACGATTGTTGCGATCCCGGAACTCCATTGAAAGAGTTGGAGAGAAAGGAATAGCCCCCAAACAACTGGTAGCGCGTGCCCTGAAAATCGGATTGGGCCCGGAGGACCGTCGAAAGGCTCAGCAATAGGAGGAGCAACCAGAGACTGCAATATGGAAAAAGCTTCATTTGGCTCCATCCATCCTAGCTCAGCGCAGAGCGCCCAAAACGGCCACAATACAACTGATCGAATTCGCCACACCATCTGAAGGTACGGAGGAACATACGATGGCGGCCACAAAGAAAACGCGGACCACGGGAACGAAAAAGACGGGAAGGAAGAGTTCGACGCGCAAGTACTCAAAGTCGGCGGGAAAGAACGTTGAAACCGAGATGCGCGCGATGAAACAGGGAAAGCTCAAGAGCGGCCGCGGCGGTAAGAAGGTCACGAGCAGAAAACAGGCGATCGCAATCGGCCTGTCCGAGGCGCGCAAGGAAGGCAAGGAAGTTCCGGCGAAGAAGAGTTAGCCGCTGTCTCGCACTCGATCGCCCAAACTGAGAATTGCCGAAATCGCAGAGACGGCGCAGCCTCAGCCTTCGTGCTGCCGGTCCAAACTCTCGAAGCGCGTGTAGCGCGAGTTGAAGTAGAGCGGCACGGTTCCGGTGGGACCGTTGCGCTGCTTGGCGATGATGAGCTCGGACTTGGCGCGATCGCTCTCTGTCATCTCTTCACTGCGGTTGTAGTAAGAATCGCGGTGAATAAAGGCCACCACGTCCGCGTCCTGCTCGATGGAACCGGATTCGCGCAGGTCGCTGAGCAGCGGCCGCTTCTCATCGCGTTTCTCGTTATTACGTGAGAGCTGCGAGAGCGCCATGACAGGGACCTGCAGCTCTTTGGCCATGGCCTTCAGGCCGCGTGAAATAGCGGAAACCTCCTGCACGCGGTTCTCATAGTTTTTGCGGCCCGCGCCCGGAAGACTTGCCGACATCAACTGCAGATAGTCGATCATCACCAGGTCAAGGCCGCCGGCGTTCTGCCGGAGACGGCGCGCCTTGGCGCGCATCTCGGCGAGAGAGATGCCGGCCGAGTCATCGATGAAGATGCGCGAATCGACGAGCTGTCCTAAGGCGTCCTGCAGCTTTCCCTGATCCTCGCGGCCCAGAAAGCCGGTCTGCAGGCGGCGCTGGTCGACTCCCGCCTGCGATGCCAGCATGCGGCGCAACAGGGACTCTTTGCTCATTTCCAGGCTGAAGACGGCGACGATGGCGTTGTGATAGACGGCGGCATTTTGCGCGATGTTGATGGCCAGCGCGGTCTTGCCCATGGAGGGGCGCGCGGCGATGATGATGAGCTCACCCTTCTGCAATCCGCTGGTCTCGTGGTCGAAATCGTGGAAGCCCGTGGCCAGGCCGGTAATTTCGCGGCTCTGCTTGTAAAGATTATCGATGGTGCCGAAGGAGTCACGAACGATCACATCCAGCGGCTGCAGCCCTTGCGTCAGGCCGGATTCGCTGACTTCAAGAAGCTGCGACTCCGTAGAGTCGAGCACGCCGATCGCGTCTTCGCTTTGGTCGGCGGCGCGGGCGATGGCAGCCGAGCAGATGCCCATGAGGCGGCGCAGCAGGCTCTTGTCCTTGACGATGCGGACGTAGTCTTCGATCACCGGTCGGCGCGGAAGACCCTCAGTGAGCGATGCGAGATAGGCGACCCCTCCGACGGACTCCACCTCTTTGTACTTGGCCAGCTCGTTGGCCAGCGTGACGATATCGACGGTGCGACCGGCGTCGAGCAGGTCGCTCATGCGCAGGTAAATGCGGCGGTGCGAGTCGAGCGAGAAATCGTCAGGACTGAGGACCTCCGCAACCTCTGCGTGGGCTGCATTGTCCAGCAGGATGGCGCCAAGGATCGTCTTTTCCGCGTCGATATTTGCCGGAAGGCTGCCGAGCTCCAGCGACAAGGGATTGGAGAGTGATGAGGCGTTGGGGAGAGTTGCCATGGTACAAAGTTTAGGCGAGACCGGACTCCAAGGCTTTTTGTGAGTATTTAAGGAGTATCTGGAAAGCTAGGAAAAGCAGGATCCGCCAGCCAATAGAGCGTCAGCAGAAAAACCCGGGCTCAGGCGGTAACCCATCCGGGTCCTGCCCGGCGAAACTCAATCTCCCGATCCGGGTCTTACGAAGCAGAAAGGAATCAACCACATGGTTAAACTTCCAATGAAATCACTGCTTTTACTCTGTCTTCTGTTTGCATCCATCGTCCTGCTGCCTGCGGCCGGCTCGGCGCAGGTACCAGGCCCCCATCCAGCCTACCTTCGCGCGCTCAGTGATCTCCGCATGGCCCGCGCCTATCTGAACGAGGGATGGCAGTGGGAGGCGGTCCGGCGTGAAGACGACCACGCCGTTGCCGAAATCGACGCCGCGATCCGCGAGATCAAACATGCCGCCATCGACGACGGCAAGGATCTCCGGGACCACCCGCCAATCGACGCGCATATCGGCTGGCATGATCGTTTCGCTCGCGCAAATGAATTGCTGGCCCGTGCGCATCACGATCTCGACCATGCCGAGGATGTCCCTGAATCCCGCGGCCTGCGCGATCGCGCCATCATGCACATTGACGAAGCGCACAGCACCGTCGATCACGCCTGGCGCACGGCGCACTGGTAATAAGACCAGGAACCCGTCCGAACAGATGAACGAGAGCGCCGCAGCCGACGAGGCTGCGGCATCCCTTCTCGATTCCCGATTTGAACCCCAACGCGGAACGCACGCTCAACCAGCGCAGGCAAATCAGTGCCGTTGCGATCCGATCACTTAGTGCGCATCGGACATCGCGGCGTTGAGGCCGTTGAAGATCTGGTCGAATCTCCCGTTTTCGGCGGCGAAGCGGAGCGGCTTGACGCTCTCGACGCAGATCTCGGGCGGCGTGGGCTGGGTCTTGAAGATGGCCATGGTCTCGGAGATGAACTGATCGAGCGGCATGGCGCGCGGGTCTTCGGCCCCGTCCATCAGGTCGGTCTGCACGTAGGGGGGAATGAGCTCGAGCACCTCGACGGCGGTGTTGCGAAGCTGATAGCGCAGCGAAAGCGTGTAGGAGTGCAGCGCAGCCTTGGTCGCGCAATAGGTAGGCGTCAGCGCGAGCGGCAGAAAGGCGAGGCCCCAGCTGACATTGACGATGGCTGCGTGGGACTGCTTTTGCAGATGCGGCAGCAGCGCCGCGGTCAGGCGGATGGGGCCAAGGAGATTAGTGGCGATGATGGCCTCCGCATCCACAACGTCGGGCAGCGCCACGAGTTTCTCCGGCCGCATGATGCCCGCGTTGTTAATGAGCACGTTGAGCGAGGGAAATGCGGTGAGGGCCTTGGCGGCGAATTCGCGGATGGAGGCGGGATCCTGCATGTCCACGGTGAGCGCGTGCATGCCGGGGTTGGCGGCGATCGTGTCGTCGAGCGCCTGCTTGCGGCGGCCGGAGATAACGACCTTGTTGCCCAGCGCGCGAAAAGCCTGCGCAAGGCCGCGGCCAATGCCGGAGCCGCCGCCGGTGATGAGAATCGTGTTGCCCGTGGAGTTCATCGGATGTTTCCTCAAGCAGGATCATACCCGGACTGTACAAAGGCAGCGTTTGTTTATGGGATCAAATAAACTGCTGCGATTTCATGCCAAAACTAACCATTCAACAGGAAAAATTGGCAGCCCTCCCGCGGAACTTCGGCATCTTTCGGATAGATTGGAAGGAATGGAGCGCGTCACCGGGTTGAGGCGTCTAATCTAATAAGAGAAGCTTCCGGAGCGACGCGTACCAGCAGGATCACGGTAAACGAATGATCGCCCGAGCGAAGAGTATGGGGCATTAGGCACGGTTTGCAGTACTGCAGCATTTGCATCGACCTCGGCTGATCCGGCCTTGCGGACCAGCAAATTGTGTCGAAGGAGGGTGAGCCTATGGCTACCCGGCATTTTGAAAACGTGCAACTGGCAACACTTCCCAATTCTGGATTCCCCAATTCTGAGTGGTCATCGCGATTGATGCGCGGCTACGCGGCGCCTTTGCGAAAATTCCCCCGCGTCGCGCAACAAGAAGAAGAAAACGAACACCCCGGAATGGATTGGCCGCCGCCTTCCGCGGTGATCGACTTTAGGAAGTTTGCACGATGCATGCGCTGGGCCTTCGCGCTGGAAGGCGGCGCCGCGCTGTTAGGGTGTGCGGTGTGGATGGTCTGTCGGTTGCTCTAGGCGTTGCGGTGCGGACGATCGATGCCGCGCGAAGTTCGCCCTCTGCGGCAGCGGCGCTGCTCGCGGCAGCGAGAGTGATATGACCGGTTCGTGGGTGCTGGGATCACGCGATTTGTGCGCATTCCTCCTCGGGATTTGAGATGATAGCGGGATGCGCCTCGGCGGCGTGATTTGAGATAGGAACGACCGGCCAAGTGAATCCAGCAGTGCGCCACGTGGCGCTGATCTACAACCCGGCTTCAGGACAATATTCGGCACGGCGAGCGGCGGCCATTCAGGACGCGATGGACGTGCTGCGAAGCGCGGGAATCAAGACAGAAGAGTTTCTTACTGACGGCGTGGGCAGCGCAACGGTCTGCGCGAAGCAGGCCATCGCGGCAGGATGTGACGCAGTGATCGCCTGCGGCGGCGACGGCACCGTGCATGAAGTCGTGCAGAGCCTGGTGGGAACGAATGTTGCCCTGGGCGTGATTCCGCTTGGAACCGCAAACGCACTTGCTTCGAACCTGGGATTGATAGGCACACCGGCAAAGGTGACGCGTCAGCTGCTGGGTGCTACGCCAAGGCGTCTGCCTGTGGGGCAGATCCACTACAACGACAACACCGGCAAGCCAGACTCACGGTACTTCGTGGTGGCGGCGGGAGTGGGTGCGGATGCGCTGCTGATGTCGCGGATGGACGCGGGACGGAAGCGGCGGCTGGGCTACATTCTTTACCTGATGGAAGCGTTCCGCATCTGGGCGACCGATCCTTTTCCGCTCTTCCAGGCCGCCTTCACGAAAAACGGGCACGACTCGGCCCGTGTGGCCGAGGTTTCGCAACTGCTGGCAGTGCGCGTGCGCAGTTTTGGCGGCGTGCTGCGCGAGCTGGCCCCGGGAGCGACGCTGCACAATGGAAAGCTGAACCTGCTGGCCTTCAAAACGAGCAACCGGTTGCGCTATCTGAGCTTTCTGCTCGCGGTCATCGCCGGTCGGCACAAGTTCCTCGGCGACATCGAACTGTGGGACGCGACGTCCGTGGAGTGCAAGCCACGCAACGGCTCGACGGCGCCGATCTTCGTCGAAGCGGACGGCGAAGTGCTGGGCTCGCTGCCGGTGCGGCTGGAAGTGGTGCCTGACGCGCTGACTGTGCTGATTCCCGACGGCGCGAATCCTTAGAGGATCTGCTGCCCAAGTCACTCCGCGTAAAGATATCCCTTGGCAGTTTCCTGAAAACTTTCGATCTGGCTGGACTTCCAGGAGTCGCTGCGGTCGAGTTCCTGCGCGAGAAGGTCGGCGACGGTGGGCGCGGCTTCGATTGCGGAGCGCGCATCCAGAAAGAGCGCGCGTGTGCGGCGGGCGAGCACATCTTCGACGGTGCGGGCCATCTCATAGCGCGCCGCCCACACCACTTCGCGGCGGCGAAAGGGCAGACGGCGATGCAGCAGTGCTTCCAGGCTCTTGTCGCTCTCAGACAGCGCCTGCACGGCGGGCAGATCGGCGCCGTAGACGGACTCCCAGGGCGAATTCGGATTCGATCCATCGCTGGTCCATCCGTGGAGCTTGAGGTCAATGGTCTGGGTCGCGCGTTTGCCAAGTGCGGCAACCTGCTCCGCGCGATCAATCGTGTCCTGGCCCATCCGGCGATAAGTGGTCCACTTGCCGCCGGTGACGGTAATGAGGCCGCTCGACGAGACAAGGATCGTGTGATCGCGTGACAGCTTTGAGGTTTTCACTCCTGCCTTGCGCACCAGCGGGCGCAGGCCCGACCACACGCTGAGAATGTCTTCTGCGCGCGGAGCGCGGCCCAGATAGCGCGCGATGTGATCGCGGAGAAATTTCTTTTCTTCCGGCAGGGCGCGCGGTTCCGGCGAGTGCGACTCCACTGGAACGTCGGTGGTGCCGACGAGAAGCGCATGATGCCAGGGAATGGCGAAGAGGACGCGACCATCGGCGGTTTTGGGAATCATCAGCGCCGTGTCGCCGGGCAGAAAGCTGCGCGGCAAAACGAAGTGCGACCCCTGGCTGACGGCGAGAAGCGAATCGCGCGGATGGCCGTCGAGCGCGAGGGTTTCTCCAGCGTGGACACCGCACGCATTGACGACCGCTTTCGCCTCAATGTCGAAGTCGTTGCCATCTTCCAGATCACGAGCACGAATGCCGGCGATCTTGCCGCCGCGCTCGATGAAACCGGTGGCGGCAACGTAGTTGATCGCGACGCCACCCAGGTCCTGGAGTGTCCGGACGAGCGCGATGGCGTAGCGGGCATCGTCGAACTGGCCGTCGTGATAAAGAATGCCGCCGCGCAGGCCGATGCCGGTGAGGCCGGGCAGGCGTGTCAGCGTGTCCTCACGCGAGAGTACCTGCGAATGGCCGAACGAAAGTTTGCCGGAGAGATGTTCGTAAACCTTGAGCCCAAAGCCGTAGTAAGGCAGCGACAGATAGCTGTACGCGGGGACGACGAAGGAGAGATCGTGGACCAGGTGCGGCGCGTTGCGCAGCATGTGCCCGCGCTCGCGCAGCGCATCGAGTACGAGCGTGAGGTTCATCTGTTCGAGATAGCGGACGCCGCCGTGAACCAGCTTGGTGCTGCGGCTGGATGTTTCCTTGGCGAAGTCGGAGCGTTCGACGAGCAGTGTGCGATAGCCGCGCGCGGCCGCCTCAACCGCAGCGCCGAGCCCAGTGGCCCCGCCGCCGATAATGAGTACGTCCCACGGCGCCGTCTGGCTGCCGAGCTGGCTCAAAATTTCCGCTCTAGTGGCCACCCAAAACTCCTGCAAAACGATCAATGCGCGAAAGCGTCCTGCCCAGCCCCATGCCGCTACTCTGCACGTGAAGGGACAGACGAGCGCGTGCGCTATCGTAGGTGGATTGTCAGTGGTTTTCTTCGCCCAGATCTCTTGTCTGTTTGGGCGAGTTTCCCGTTCAATGAGTCGCCGGCAAACGCCGGACCGGTGCAGCGGAGGCAAGGTCAGCCCTTCTACACCGCTTTCCGTGGGGGCCGCGGGAAACGCCACGCCCTCCGGCCAATTCTAACGCGGGCTCAAGCGGTGCGGCCGCGTAATCGCGGCGCACCAACCGGAATCATCCGGCCGGCACGCCGGTAAGAAGAGCTAGTAGATCAGCTTCAATGCGAACTGCAGAATGCGCGGCTCGAGGGTGGAAGTAATCTGGCCGCCACCGGTAGGTGCGCCGCCCTGCGAGCCGCTGATGTTGCCAGGCGCGTAGAAGTTGGTGTGGTTTAAAACGTTATAGGCTTCGGCACGGAACTCGATTTTCATGCTCTCAATCGGAGTGTTGAAGCGCTTGTTAAGATCGAGGTCGGTTTCGTTGAATACCGGCGAGCGGGCGGGATTGCGCGAAAGGTTGCCAAAGGGGCTCAGATAGTATCCGCTTGCGTTCTTCGTTGCCGCCGGAATCTGGAGTGCGGCGAAATTGAGGTAGTTGACGTAACCAGTGTTCGCGGCGCGACTCGAGGTGCCCTGGGTAATTTTCTGACCAGGCACGTAATTGGGCCGGTACTCATTGGCGCCCCGATAAGTAGCCGAGATCTGCTGTGAAACCTGCTGCAGAGAGGTGGGCGTGTAGGTCAGGTTGAACGGCGTGCCGGCCTGCGCAGTGTTGATGGCGCTGATCTGCCAGCCGCCGATGACCGCATTCATCGCAGGATTGGCGTTGTTGAGGAAGTGACGGCCCTGGCCGAAGGGCAGATCGTAGACGAGGCTGGTGACGTTGGCGATGGGCAGGTTGTAGTCCGACTGGCTATAGTCCGCTGCAATGTTCAGGCCGTTCTGGGGTGAAGGAGTGTTGCCCTCGAGAGAGGCAGATGCATTGTCCAGCGAGTGCTCCCAGGTGAAAGAGTTCAACAGCGTGAGGCCGGCGACAAAACGCTGCTCGTAACGAATCTGCAGCGCATTGTAGTTGGACCAGAACTCGTTGAGAGCCTCCGTGATGTCGCTGGGCCAGTTGGCGTAAGCTCGCGGCGCATTAACGGTTCCCAGCGTGGCCAGGTTTCTCTGATTGGCGTTCAGGAAGCCCTGCAGATGGACGCCATGGTTGCCGACATAGGCAACGTCGAGCAGCGTGTTCTTGGCCAGCTGCTGCTGCGCGCTCAGGAACCAGCTCTCGACATAACTGTCAGGCGTGTTCTTGGGCACCCACGTGATGTTGTCGGTGGCCGGGTTAAAAGTGGTCACCAGTCCCGACGGGAACCCTTGATCGGCAGTGACGTAGCAGCTGGGCGTGATGGAACCGACCGCGATGATCTGCGCCGGGACCGGCGTGCTGCAGTGATCCGTGGGGGTGGGCGTGATCTGCGTGACCGCGGCAAACTGTGCCTGTGGTGCATTGATGCCGAGAATATCGCCGGAGCCGGCGCGAGTGTAGTGAACGAAGCCGGTTCCGAAGCCACCGCGGATGGCGGTCCTGCTGGCTGCCTGCAGGGCGAAGCCGATGCGCGGTGAGTAGTCGCGCAGTGCAGGATTCATCAGCGTTTTGCCGTATACGCCGCTAGCCGTCACCGGCACGATGCCATTGCCCGCCACGGCTCCGGGAGTGATTGTGTCGACCACTTGGTTGACCGGATCGAAGTTGGAGATGTTGTTTTTCCACTCCGAATAAGGTGAACCGTACTCCCAGCGCACGCCGAGATTGAGGGTCAGCTTGGGATTGACCTTCCAGTCATCCTGCGCGTAGGCGCTGTCCAGGGACTGGCGCAGATGGACGACGAAGTAGTTGGCAAGCTGGAAGGAGCTCGGCGTGCCGAAGAGGAAGTCCGCCCAGTAGTTGTCCGCCGTGGTGCCGCCGCTATAGCCACCACCGTAGGTCCAGGAACCATAGAGCGGGTTGTTGTCGTTAACGGCCATCCAGATGTGTTCGTACTCGTATCCGAATTTGAGCGAGTGGTTGCCGTGGACCCAGGTGTAGTTGACTTTGGGATCGAGAAGCGCAGGATTCTGCCACTGCGGATTGGTGCTCTGCCGGCCAAAAGCGGTAAAGCCGCCGGAAACGCTGACTGAAGGCAGGCCGCCAGCAATGAACGACGGAACTGTTTGCAGGCCCGGGATGGTGAAGTCGTTCTGGCCGATGGAGAGCGTGTACTTGCCGGCCTTGGTGCGCGAAATACCCATGCGCGCATCGATAATCTTGTCGGCGCCGAAGATGTGCGTGAAGCCCAGCGCGGCCTGCTGATCAAGAATGCGAATAGTTCCATTAGCTTGGCCATCAAGCGGCAGCGGAATCGTGGGATGGTTGACGCCAGTCTCTTTGCGATCGCTGATGCGCACGAACCAGGAAGTGTTCGGCGACTCCTGGAAATCAAGGCGCAGATCGCCCTTGTCGGAATTGTCAGTAAACGGAACTTCCTTGGCGTAGTCATCGCTGTTAAGGCCCGTGGTAGAGACGCCGGAGACGGGCAACTGACTCATGAACGGCTTGTAGTAGCTGATGATCGCGGCCGAGAGCGGGTTGATGGCGCCGGCAGGGATCGCGGTGCCGGCCGGATAGGTTACGCCGGTGGTCGGGTTCTTGACCGCGACAACCAGGACGCCGTTGATCTCATTCTGTGTGGGCAGCGTGAGGACGTAGAGTGGCCTCAACGTCTGCCGGAAACCTTCGTAGTCGAGGAAGAAGAAGAACTTATTCCTGACGATGGGACCGCCGAAGTTCATACCGAACTGGTTGCGGTTGAAGGTCGGCTTCTGGAAGGGCACCGCCGTGCCGGTACTGCCGACGAGTGTGGGCTTGAAGAAACCCTCAGCATTGAGATCGGTGTTACGGACAAAATCGTAGAGAAGGCCGTGGAATGCATTGGAGCCGCCGGCAGAGGCGATGTTGATGGTGGCGCCCGAAGAACGCCCGTACTCCGCGCTCTCATTGTTCGTGACCACGTTGAACTGAGCGATGGAGTCGGGCGCAATATTGATGATCTGGTTGTCGAAGCCTTGATTGCTTTCGCCATAGGCGTTGTTATCCATGCCGTCGAGAAGAAAATTGTTGAACATACTGCGCTGGCCGTTCACGTTGTACGCGCCCAAGCGCACAAGGCTCGAGATCGAGCTCGTGGTCGCCGCAGTGGGCGCCTGACGTGATCCCGTAACAAGTGCAAGCAAGTCAGAGGAATTACGGCTGACCAGGGGAAGAGATGACGTCTGGTAACCGGAGACCGTCTGATCGCGCTCGCTGTTTTCGGTATCGATCTGCAAGGAAACGTCACTGACTTCGACAGTAGTTGCCGTCTGGCCCACCTTAAGGGTGAGGTCGATGCGCTGGCGCACATCCACCGAAACCAGCACGTTGTCTGCAACAGCGGTGCTGAATCCCGCGTGCTGAGCAGTGACCTTGTACGTGCCAGTGTGCAAATTGGGAATTTCGTACTCGCCGGATGCGCTGGAGACGCCTGTGGAGACGACGCCGGTGGCCTTGTTGACGGCACTCACGGTGACGCCGGGCACGACCGCGCCGGAGGAGTCCTGGATGAGGCCGAGAACGCTGCCGGTGTCGAATTGGGCAAAGGCGGCATGCGATGGAAGCAGCAGGAGCAGCGCGAGCGCGAAGAGAGCCCACTGGAGATTGATTTTTCTTGCAGATCGGTTTGCGATGGCGAGCCTCAAAAGACGTGCGACGGAAGTCATAGTTATCTCCGTAGTCCTTTCATTAGGGTCGGTTTAGGTTCAAACGACAGTTGGGAGAGCGTGCATTGGCCGGAGAGGATTCCGGAGCCCGCGGCGTTTGTCAGGAATTTCGCAGTTACCTTCGATCGTGGTGGACGCCGGTTACATTTCAGCGAATACAGGGTTAAAACTGCGCTAAAGACAAAAAACCCACCCCAAATACACACAAGCGCTGCCCAAGCGGTGCTCCAGTAAGAGTTCGGCAGTGGAGTGAATGTATTTGGCGGTGGATTCTCTTGGTCTATTTCCGCGCCTGAAACCTAACAAACGCAAAACTTGCGTGTCAAGAAGTATTTGCGGCAGGCAGCGAGAGGTGTTTCACGGCGGGAACAGCTGCGAGCTGCTATCCGGCGAGAACTTTGGCGACGGGCTGGAATTCGCGCTGCTGGCTCTCCGCAACGCCGCGATAGGTTAGAACGCCCATCCAGGTGTTGAGGCCCTCCGCAAAGCCTGCATCCTGCTGGAGCGCCTGGCGTGCGCCGAGATTGGCCAGACGCAGCAGGTAAGGAAAGGTGGAGTTGGTGAGCGCGAGTGTGGAAGTATGCGGTACTGCGCCAGGCATATTGGTCACGCAGTAGTGAACGACGCCATCCACGATATAGCTGGGATTGGAGTGCGAAGTCGGGCGAGCTGTCTCTATGCATCCGCCCTGGTCGATCGCGACATCGACGATGACCGCGCCGGGCTTCATCCGCGACACCATGGCGCGAGTCACGAGCTTGGGCGCGGTCGCGCCGGGAATCAGCACGCCGCCGATGACCAGATCGGCTTCGCACGTGACCTTCGCTATGTTGTAGCTGTTGGAAGCGAGCGTGTAGAGGCGGCCGCCGAAGATATCTTCCAGCTCGCGGAGCCGATTGAGGTTGACGTCAATGAGCGTGGTCTTGGCTCCGAAGCCAAGCGCGATGCGCGCCGCGTTAGTCCCAACCACGCCGCCGCCGAGAATCGCAACCTGCGCCGGCGGAACGCCGGGAACGCCGCCCAGCAAAATGCCGCGTCCGCCGCGCTCCTTCTCAAGATAGCTGGCGCCCACCTGCACGCTCATGCGCCCGGCAACTTCGCTCATCGGCATCAGCAGCGGCAGCGTGCCCTGGCGATCGCGGACAGTCTCATAGGCGATGCCGATGACTTTGGCTTCGAGCAGCTTGTCAGTGAGCGCGGGGACCGGTGCCAGGTGCAGATAGGTAAATAGAACGAGGCCCTCGCGGAAATAGACGTACTCGGACTCGATGGGCTCCTTGACCTTGACCACCATGTCAGCCTTGCCCCAGGCGTAGCCCGCGTCGCCAACGATCTCTGCGCCGGCATTCTGGTATTCGTCGTCAGGAAATCCGGATTGCGCGCCTGCCTGCGTTTCCACAAGAATCGTGTGGCCGTGTTCGGCAAGCGCTTTGACACCAGCAGGAGTAACGCCCACTCGCGCTTCGTTGTCCTTGATTTCTCTGGGCACTCCAACGATCATTTACCGAACCCCACGCATTGGATGCTAGCGGGTGGGGCTCAGGATTGAAAGAGTGCGGATTCGACTCGGGCGCAATCGTTCCCAGATCATTCCCGGCTAGTCCATGTCGACGCGCGCCTGACGCCAGAGATCGAGCTCGCCCTCCTGCGCATGGCGGTCGATTTCCTTCAGTTCAGCGGCGGTGAATTTGAGATTCTTCAGCGCATCCAGCGAATCGTCGAGCTGTTCGACGTTGCGCGCGCCGACGAGCGCCGAGGTGACGCGGGGGTCACGCAGGACCCAGGCAATCGCCATCTGCGCGAGAGTCTGGCCGCGCTTTTGCGCCACGTCATTCAGGGCGCGGACGTGTTTGAGATTTTTCTCGCTGAGAAATTCCTTCAGGAGCGACGAGTTGCCGGATTTCGCGCGGGATTCCCTGGGAACGCCTTTCAGATATTTGGCGGTGAGCAGTCCCTGCGCAAGCGGCGAGAAGGCGATGCAGCCGGCGCCAATCTTATCGAGCGTGTCGAGCAGGCCGTCTTCGATCCAGCGGTTGAGCAGCGAGTAAGACGGTTGATGAATGAGCAGCGGTACGCCCATGGACTTGAGAATGCGCGCGGCCTCGCGCGTGCGCTCCGGGCTGTACGACGAAATGCCAACGTAGAGCGCCTTGCCCCGTTGCACTGCGCTGACAAGCGCGCCCATGGTTTCTTCGAGCGGGCAGTTCTTCCAGGGCCGGTGCGCGTAGAAGATGTCGACGTAGTCGAGGCCCATGCGCTTGAGGCTGTCATCGAGCGAAGCCAGCAGATATTTGCGCGAGGCGCCAATGCCGTACGGACCGGGCCACATATCCCAGCCCGCTTTCGTCGAGATGACGAGCTGGTTGCGCAAGCCGCTTGCGTGCTTGCGCAGGCCGAAGTCCTTCTTCAGAATTGTTCCGAAGTTTTCTTCGGCCGAGCCGTAGGGAGGGCCGTAGTTGTTGGCGAGGTCGAAGTGCGTGACCCCGCGGTCGAATGCGCGGCGAATCATGGCGCGGCCAGTCTCAAAAACGTCAGCGCCGCCGAAGTTCTGCCACAGGCCGAGCGTGATGGCAGGCAGCACAAGACCGAAGTTGCCGCAGCGGCGGAAGATGGCGTGATCGTAGCGGGTGGGATCAGGGATGTAGGCGGTTTCCATCGGGCTCCTCAAGGAAAACTGCACCTACGAGTATCCCACCCGATAGCCAGACTAGAGTTACGAGTTATTCCTTCACGCGATGTGGAGGCGGCTGTTCATTCTGAGGAAACATGCTGTCGAGCGGGAAGCCGAATCCGGCTGAGCCGGGTAAGGCGTTGCCGGATGCCATCTGGATGCCTTGCAGGAGAATCGCGGCGCGGCGAGAGCTGATGCGGTTGGCGGCAAGAGCCTGGACGACCTGGTTGATCGCACCGGGGATTCCGTCGTGGCCGGGGAGGGGAGGCATCTCGATGCGCGTTTCGAGTGGACGGAGCGGGCGCGCAGGCCGCACCGGACGCCCGTGGAAGTAGCAGAAGGCGGTTGCACGCATAACGGGCGATTTGCAGCGCAGTCCACTGGGCATCACGTGATGGCATTCTTTGTTCTCGGCCATGAGGCTTTCTCCTGTTGACATTTCGGTAACGGGGGGCCCTACCCCCTCCCGGGGGTGAACGGACAATTCCCTTGTTTTCCGGGAGTTGCGGGGCAGGGTTCTGCCGTAAGTTGGCTGTTTTGAGGAATTTCAAAGGCAGAATCTTCAAAACAGAGATTTTGCAGACCGCGGCGCGCGATCCGAGATCCGTTGCGCCGGCGCGGGTAGAGAGAGCGTGATTGCCGGCACTTCAAGAATAGCGATTTCAAGGGAAATTATCTGCAAAAAGGAATGGCAGGGAAAGGCCGGCTTAGAGACGTATGGACCAATAGCCTGGGAGGCGCGTGGCGTGGGCAACGGCGACGATCTGAATGTCGTGAAGGCGCTCGCGGAAGACGACGGAGAACGGATAACGCTTGAGAATCATGCGGCGGGTTCCGTGCAGGTACGGAGGGCAAATGCTTGGTGTCTTCTGCACCAATCGATAAGCTGCCCTCAGTTCCAAATCGAACCTCAGTGCGGCGGCATGGCTTTGTTCCCAAAGCCGGTCGAATGCGGCTTTCGCTTCCGCCTTAGCTTCAGGGTGTAACTGAACTGGCTTCATTCCCGCCGTTTGGCAGCGATATGAGCATCCATGTCAGCGAGAACCTCTTCGACCGGGATCATCTTTATTGCGCCCGAGTCAATCTCGTCGAGACGGCGCTTGATCTCGTCTCCCCAGGCGGATTCCACTTCAGCGGCAGAAACGCTCTCATCTTTGATCAGGAGACATTCTGCGAGCCAATCCTGCTCGTCTGGAGAGAGCTTGCGGGCTTCTTCGAGGAGTCTTTGCGCTTCTGGGCTCATGACGGAATTGTAGCCTTTCTTGCTTTTTGAATGGCCTCATGGAATTGTTTCATGGCCTCTTCATGAGGAACGTCCGCTGCCCCATCATCCGCCAGCGCCTCTTCAACGCCAGCGCGGAACCACACGTCGTAGCCCGGCTCAGGCGCACCGTATTCCTTCTCCAAAGCGGCGAATGCCTCGTCGTTGGACTGAGCGAAAAGGTTTTCGAGCAGCCAGTTGAAGTCGTCCGGCGGCAAGTTGCGGGCTTCTTCGAGGAGTCTTTGCGCGTCCGGGCTCATGACGAAATTGTAGCGCGAAGCTGAGTGCAGGGCTGGAGGCGACCCTACGGGGAATCTGTGTTTCGATATGAATCCCGGAGGGCTAGCTACCTACCTCGGGATCCAAGTAAAAGGCTTTTGCTGCTCTTTTCCTAGTGGCTCACATTTCATACAGTTGAACTTTTCGGGAGCGACTGAAAGCCCTTCAATCCGTGTACTTGACACAAAATGAAGCTCTATTTCGGTGTTCCGACTGCACCAGTTCGTATAGGACTGTGCATAGGCCCCGACTCCGCGTGTGTATGCGCAAGGAAAACGCGAATGTTGTACCCCTCTCCAATTTCCGTCGGAATTTTTCTTCAGTTCTCCCCCTGTGAACGCGCCTCCTGATTTGGCCTCTGCCGGAATATTGGTCCATTCTACGTATAGATAGTCGCCATCCTGTCTCAGATTGAAATCGTGACCACTCGTTAATGACGTCCAGAGCTTACCCTCTGAAAGAGCTCCGGAAGTATTGCCATTGGCGGAATCCAAAGGTTGCGCCTGCTGTCGTGCGGAGATCAGCATTGCAGCGATCTCGTCGCAAGGAACAGCGAAGTTCAGATTCTGTCCCAGCTCCGGATTCACCCCCAAGGTAATGACGCCGATTACATGGTTGCTCATATCCAGCAGTGGACCACCGCTGTTCCCATGAGAAGCAGGTGCAGTGGTCTGGATCCATTTTTTCCCAGAGATTTCTCGAATTGCGCTAACGACGCCATCGGACACCGTACCTTCAAGACCGAGGGGGCTGCCAATCGCGGCGACATGCTCGCCTACCTGCACCTTTTCGAGTTCCCCCATCGAGAGGAATGGGAGATTTTTCCCATTTACCTTTACGATGGCGAGGTCCTTGTCCGAGTCCGATGCAAGAACGCCCGTCACGGAAAGAAAGCCCCGTTGGAGAGTTTCACTATGGCGGAGTGAGCGTCTCGGATCACATGGTAATTCGTGACAACTTCGCCGTCAGCAGAAGCGATGAATCCGCTCCCCAGGGCGGTTTCGGTCCCGCTCGAGTCAGAAATAGCAATCAGCACAACTGCGTCGGTGCTTCGTTTCACAACGTCGGCAACAGTCTCTTGGGAGCGCGCGGACGATCTAGCGGTCACTAGGAGAGAGAAGAAGACCAACCAGCTCACACGGATCTTCACGGCCCGCCTCCAATGCGAAGAGAACACTATTTATCCGGGGCACCCGCTCCACTTCAAAACAACCAATGACGAATTATAGACTCACTCCGCGTTATCGATCTGCGCGCGCTGCAGTTTGTCGGAGTAGTCGATGTAGACGGCTTTCCAAGTGGTAAAGAAGTCGAGCGCGCCCAGGCCTTCGCGATGGCCGTTGCCGGTGCGCTTTACGCCGCCGAAGGGCAGGTGCACCTCGGCGCCGATAGTGGGCGCGTTGATGTAGGTGATGCCGGCCTCGAGATCGCGCATGGCGGTAAAGGCGCGGTTGACGTCGCGCGTGTAGAGCGCTGTGGAGAGGCCGTAGTCGATGGAGTTGGCGATGGCCACGGCTTCTTCAAAATCGGAGAACTCGAGCAGCGCGACGACGGGGCCGAAGACTTCTTCACGCGCGATACGCATCTGCGGAGTGACACCGCCGAAGACGGTTGGCGCGAAGAATGTCCCTTTCGCGTAGAGTCCTTCAGTGAGAGCGTGGCCGCCCAGCAGGAGCTCCGCTCCTTCACTCTTCGCAATTTCAACGTAGCGTTGGGAAGTCTCGATCTGCTGCGCGTTGATCTGCGGGCCCACTTCGACGGACTCGTCGAGCCCATTGCCGACTTTAAACTTTTTGGCGCGGGCGACGAATTTCTCGGTAAACTCCGCGGCAATCCCCTTCTGCAAAAGGATGCGGCTGGTGGCGGTGCAGCGCTGGCCGGTGGTTCCGAATGCGCCCCAGAGCGCGCCATCGAGAGCGAGCGGGAGATTGGCATCGCCGAGGACAATCTGCGCGTTCTTGCCGCCCATCTCGAGCGAGACCTGCTTGAAGGTTGCGGCGGCGCGCTGCGCAACGAGCGAGCCAACTTCGCTTGAGCCTGTGAAGCTGACGGCGCGGACGTCGGGATGCTCGACAATGGCAGCACCGGCGCTCGGCCCGAGACCACAGACGATGTTCACCACGCCGGCGGGAAGGCCTGCTTCCATAAGCACCTGCACCAGGTTGTAGGTGGAGAGCGGTGTGTCTTCGGCGGGCTTGATCACGCAGGTGTTGCCGGCGACCAGCGCGGGAAAGAGCTTCCAGCTGGGAATGGCCATCGGAAAATTCCACGGCGTGATCAGGCCCACGACACCGACCGGCATGCGCACGGACATGGCGAACTTGTTCTCGAGCTCGGAAGGTGTCGTGACGCCGAAGAGCCTGCGGCCTTCACCAGCGACGTAGTAAGCCTCGTCCATTGCCTCCTGCACGTCGCCACGGGTTTCGGCGAGGACCTTGCCCATCTCGCGCGTCATCTCCCGCGCGAACTTTTCCTTGTTTTGGGCGAGGATCGTGCCGGCACGAAACAGAATCTCCGCGCGCTTGGGCGCAGGAACGAGACGCCACGTGGCAAAGGCTTTTTTGGCGGCGGCGACGGCGAGTGCAACGTCCTCCGCGGTTGACGAGGGAAATGCACCGATGACGTCGGAGTGATCGGCGGGGTTGAGATTCAGAATGGTTTCACCGCCGACGGGCGGCAGCCATTCGCCGCCGATGAAGTTGTGAAAGATGGGGTGCGGCATGCGAGGCCTCAATGGTCAGGTTGCGGGTCAGGTTGCGCATGTAGTTTGGCAGGTGACCCGGCGCGCTGTCGCGCGGCCCGTCGGTTAAGATAGCTTTGATGTGCGCGCCGAGCGCGCCAATCTCTGGGCCAGATTCGAAATGGACAGGAGGCGACAATGCCGAGCGCAGAAGTGAATGGGCCCCTGTGGGGAGCACGAGCCGCGGACTGGGCAATGATTCAGGAAGGCCAGTGCCGGCCGGTTTATGAAGCCGTGCTCGAAGAATTGAAGGTAGCCGCGGGCACGCTCTATCTGGATGCCGGGTGTGGCGCGGGAATGGCCGCACAGATGGCCACTGCGCGTGGTGCGAGCGTGACAGGGATCGACGCCTCGCAGGAATTATTGGCGATCGCGCGAGAACGAGTTCCAAAAGCGGAATTTGCGATTGGCGATCTTGAAACGCTGCCCTTCGGCGACGCCACCTTTGACGTCGTAACGGGATTCAACTCCTTTCAATATGCGGCTGACCCGGGCAAGGCGCTGGCCGAAGCGCGGAGGGTGACGAAGCCCGGCGGCGCAGTGGCGATCATGACGTGGGGACCGCCGGACGGCATGCAAGCAGCAAAGCTTGTAGCCGCGCTGAAGCCCCTTCTGCCGGCCCCGCCGCCTGGCGCTCCGGGACCGTTCGCCCTGTCGGATGAAGCGGCACTGCAAGGATTTGCAGCCAGCGCAGCACTTACGCCGGAAAAGGTGCTCGACATACCATGCGGCTGGTTCTACGGATCGCTCGAAGAGGGCATTCGCGGACTGGGTTCGTCTGGCGTGGCGGCCAGGGCACGGAACCACTCCGGAGACGAGGCGGTGAACCGTGCTCATGCTGAGGTGCTGAGCAGTTTCCGGCAGCCGGATGGAAGCTATCGGATCGCTGCTCTGTTCCGGTGCCTGCTGGCGCGCGCCTGACTGCAACGGGCCATTGTCGCGTACGCTACCTGTGCCAATGAATTGAACTTTCGTGCAACTGTATTTACCTATTGGTGGCCGTACAATGAGACCACTGAGGTAGATCTGACTCCCCCATGTCTTTGAACGGTTACCCTTCTCGCCCCTCGCGAACACACAGCCTGCGCTCGCTATTCAGCATGTTTTCAAGCGATTTAGCGATCGACCTGGGCACAGCCAATACCCTGGTTTACGCGGCGGGCAAGGGGATCGTGGTCAATGAACCTTCGATCGTGGCCATTAACAAGAACACGGGCGAGGTGGAGGCCGTGGGCAAAGAGGCCAAGGACATGCTGGGCCGCACGCCCGGCAACATTGTGGCCATCAAGCCCATGAAGGACGGCGTGATCGCCGACTTCAAAGTCACCGAGAAAATGCTGAATTACTTTATTCAGAAGGCGCATAACCGCAAGATGCTGGTGCATCCGCGAATCGTGATCGGCGTGCCTTCAGAGATTACGCAGGTGGAAAAGCGCGCCGTGGAAGACTCCGCTTACCGCGCCAAGGCCAGCGAGGTTTACCTGGTGGAGCAGGCGATGGTGGCGGCGATCGGCGCGGGACTGCCAATTACCGAGCCCTCAGGCAACATGGTGGTGGACATCGGCGGCGGGACGACCGACATCGCGGTGATTTCTCTTTCAGGAATCGTTTATTCGCGCTCCGTGCGCATGGCCGGCAACCAGATGGACGAGGCCATCACGAATTATCTGAAGCGCAAATATAACTTGTTGATCGGCGAGCGGACTGCCGAGCAGATCAAGATCGAGATCGGGTCCGCGTTCCCGCTCGACAAGCCGCTGAGCATGGAGATCAAGGGGCGCAACCTGATTGAGGGTGTTCCCAAGACGATCACCATCGATGACAGCGAAATTCGTGAAGCGCTGGGCGAGTGCATCGCGGTGATCATGAACGCGATCCGCGTGGCGCTGGAGCGGACTCCGCCGGAGCTTTCCGCAGATATCTCCGATCGCGGCATCGTGCTGACGGGCGGCGGCGCGCTGATCAAGAATCTCGACAAGCGCATCCGCGAAGAAACGGGTCTGCCGGTATCGGTCGCGGACGATCCGCTGGCCAGCGTTGTGTTGGGCACGGGCAAGATGCTCTCGGACTTCCGCCTGCTGCGCAAGATCAAGATCGACTAGACAGAGATCAGGGGTCAAAATCGGAGGTCGGCGGGCCCAGGATCTCAAACCTCATGGGCAGTGAAGCTGATCTCTGATCTCCGGTATATATGGATTCGTTTTTCTCCCGCTATCGAAACCTTGTGGTGCTGCTGGCCATTCTGGTGGCGCAGATTGCCGGGCTTGCCATGCAGGTGCGCCGCAATGGCGCGGGGCGCAGCACGCTCGATCCAGACGATCCGAGCAGCGTGCGGCTGATCCGGCTGTGGGCGAACGCGGTCATCTCTCCACCCGAGCGGCTGATTCACGGAACAAAATTGGGAGTAACCGGGATGTGGTCGAACTACATCGACCTGCGGCACGTGCGACGGCAAAATAAGGATCTGCAGCAGACAGTCGACCGGTTGCGGCTGGAGGAGGCCGCGCTGTTGGAAGACGCGCGGCAGGGGCAGCGGCTGCAGCAAATGATGGGTTTTCAGGAAAAGTACATCTACTCGACGATCCCCGCTCAAGCGTATGGTTCCGACGGCAGCGACCGGTCGCATGTGTTCTACATCGATAAGGGAGCGCGCGACGGCGTCAAGCCGGACATGGCGGTGATCACCCCCGAGGGTATCGTGGGCAAAGTGCGCGACGTGTTTCTGCATACCGCGCAGGTGCTCGCGGTGAATGACACCACGAGCGGGGCAGGCGTGATCCTGGAGACGACACGCATCCGCGGAATCCTGAAAGGCGATGCGGAGGGCAATCTCGAAGTGGTGGGCGTCACGGCCGACCAGCGGATCAAGCCGGGAGAAAACGTTCTGACGGCGGGCGGCGACCTGATCTTTCCGCGCGGACTGCCGGTGGGCGTGGTGCAGAAAGTGGTGAATGACCCGGATCGCGACGGGCTGATCGACATCGTGTTGAAGCCGGCGGCGCGTTTGGACAGGCTGGATGAAGTGCTGGTCATCACATCGACCGATCCTCGCTTTTCGGCGCAGCAGGAGCAGGACCTTGCTGCGAGCGCGCAAGCCGCGGCAAACGATCCGGCGAAAGCCTCGGCGATCATGGCAGAAAAGCTGCCGGGACTGATCGAGCCCAATGTACCGGACGACCAGCAGCCGCTTTATGACACCAGCAACCCAACTCCGGCGGCACGGCCGCCGCAGCCGTTGAAGCAGGACCAGTATTCCCCGGGCGCGGCCTATACGCCTCCGGATGTTCCGCCGGACCCCAACTCCAATGCGGGCGTCGAGACGCCCAAGAGCCAATCGGCGCGCCCCCTTCCAGACGGCGCCGGCCCCCCGCCCGCTGCGAAATCAACGCCGCCGTCGCCGCAGCAGAGGAATCCATAAGCCATGCCGAGGAATGAATAGTATGGCTTTGCTCGGCGCCGATACCCGGCGCGACATGGAGATTCACCGCTATCCGGTGCTGGTATACGCGCTGGTTCCTCTCATCTCCCTGGTGTTGCAGGCGTGGCTGCCGCGCATCACCAGCCCTCACGACTGGTTCGACCTGCCACTGGTGGTCACGGTGTATTTCGCCCTGGGGCGCCGCGACCCGATCCAAGGAACCCTGATGGGCGCGGCGATGGGATTGTTCGAGGATGCTCTCTCCCACCGGCCGATCGGGATCAATGGTATTGCGAAAACCGTGGTGGGTTTTCTGGCGGCTTCCGTGGGCATCCGGGTAGAAGTCGAAAACATCGCGATCCGGCTGCTCCTGAACTTCGGCCTCTCGCTGCTGTCGAGTGCAATTTACCTTTTCGTCACGCGATTCCTGCTCAACCTGCCGATCGAGTGGAGCTGGCTGGCCGAGTTATTCCGCGCAATCGGCAACTCGGTGATCGCGCTGGCCTTGTTCCCGCTGCTGGATCGTCTGCAAATCCGGGAATAGGGCGCCTCAGGGCGGACTTTGGTACTTGAAAATGCCACCCTTGCGGCAGCACGGATATTTAGAGTCGGGGTATTCTTAACCACAGAGTTTCTTATGGCTTCAGGCAATATCGGACGCGGGGAAAAGATATCGCCCATCAAACTGGCGGCGGTGCAGTACGCCGTTCTTTGTCTGGTGCTGGCGCTTACGGCGGGACTGTGGCGGCTGCAGGTTCTGAATGTAGACAGCTACCGCGTGCTGGCCGAGCAGAATCGCATCCGCAAGGAACCCATTCTGGCGCCCCGCGGCAAGCTCTTCGACCGTGAAAACCGGATCGTGGTGGACGATTACCCTTCGGTCTCCTGCTTCCTGGTGAAGGAGCAGAGCCGCAACATGGACGCCGATCTGCCGCTGATCGCCAAGGGGCTGGATCTCGATCTCGACCAGCTGAGGGCGACGCTGCACAAGTACCGCGCGCAGCCCGGCTACCAGCCGATCCCCATCAAGCTGGACGTGACGGCGGACGAGCAGGCGTTCATCGCGGCGCACCGCAACGAGCTGCCGGAGCTGGAGACGATCGATGAGGAGCGGAGGCTCTATCCGCGTGATGGATTTGCCGCGCACCTGATTGGATACGTCGGTGAAGTCAGCGAAGACGACTTGAACAATCCGCGATTCGAAGCCTACGAGCCGGGCGACGTGGTGGGCAAGGCCGGAGTGGAAGAGACCTATGACGCGCTCTTGCGCGGTCAGGACGGATCGCGCGAAGTGGTGGTGGACAGCCACGGACGCGAGGTCAGCTACTTCGGCATTGAGCACGCCAAGCCGGGGCAGGACCTAAAGCTCACGATCGACAACGACCTGCAGAAGGCGGCCGAGCTGGCGCTCGGCAGCCGCAACGGCTCCATCGTGGCCATGGACCCGCGCAACGGCGAGATCCTGGCGATGGTTTCGCGGCCAAGCTTCGATCCCAACGATTTCGCCATCAAGATCGACCGCACTAACTGGAACAAGCTGATTACCGATCCCGATCATCCGTTGATGAACAAGGCGATCCAGGCGCAGCTCGCGCCCGGTTCGACCTTCAAGATCGTGATGAGCGTAGCGGGCCTGCAGGAAGGCGTCGCGCAGAACATGCACATTGTGTGCAACGGCGGGTGGGGCCCTTACGGCTATTTCCATCACTGCGACGAACATCACGGCGCCGTCGATATCTATAACGCGATTCCGTACTCCTGCGACACGTTTTATTACATGCTGGGCGACAAGCTGGGCATCGACAAGATCGCAAAGTACGCAACCGCCTTCGGCTACGGGCAAAAGACGGGAATTGATCTGCCGGGCGAACAAGCCGGGCTGATGCCTTCGCCGGATTGGCTGATCAAGAACTTCCATCACCGCTGGTACCCCGATGAGACGCTCGACGTCGCCATTGGGCAGGGCGCCGTCGAGGCAACGCCGCTGCAGCTCGCGCGGGTCATCGGCGGAATTGCCTCAGGCGGCCATTTGGTTCGGCCCCACGTCGTCTTCCCGGATCAGCTTCCTGCTGACTTCAAGAAGTCGCTCGACGACAATTTTCCCGGTTCCGGCGACACGTACGTTCCCATCGACCCGGCCAACTGGACAATCATCACCGACGGCATGGCCGCGGTGACGGAGCCCGCGTACTTCCACACCGCCGGTTCCGCGCACCTCGAAGGCATCGACATCGCGGGCAAGACCGGGACCGCACAGCAGATGAGCCATCAGGCGCTCGAAAAGACCAGCAAGGGCAAGAGCACGTATCCCAATGTCTGGTTTGTGGGTCTGGTGCCGCGGCGGAATCCGGAGCTGGTAGTTGCCGTGCTGTGGCAGAGCGGCGAGTTCAGCTACTTTCCGGCGCGCCTCGGCGCACAGGTCGTAGCGGCCTATGTGAACAAAAAGCGGCGGCTCGCAGGCAATCTTCCGCCGGAGAAGTCCGCGTCGGCAGCGCCCGCTGCCACGACGGAAGTCGGCGCGGTATGGACCGTGCCGAATGCGAAGCCGGACGCGAACGGGGCAACCGCCAAGTTGCAGAGCGGCCACTTCTACGTGGACGGCAAGGGAAATGTGACCGCTGATGCGCCGGGCCCTACCACGAAAGGCGCCGACGCGAAGGCAAATGCCGCGAAGGATGCGCCCGCGCACAACGTTACCGTCAAACCGGCCGTCAAGCCAGCGGCATTGAGAACGGCAGGAACCGGCGCCAGTGGTTCGCCTGAAGTCGCCATGACGCAGCCGGCGCGGCGGAAGGAACCCTAGTGCGCCGCATCCTGAGTTTCCGCGATTTCGACTGGTGGCTGCTGGTACTGTTACTGGGCATGTGCGCGGTCTCACTTCTTGAAGTGCGGTCGACCACAGTGCACACGAAATTCGCGCGGTTCGAGTCCCAGCAAATGATCGCGATTGCTGTGGGCATCGCGCTCATGTTCATCTTCGCCAAGATCGACTATCACCGTGTGCTGGACTGGGCTCCGTGGATCTACGGGGTCGGAGTTGTGTTGCTGGTGGCCGTGCTCTCGCCCCTTGGCCACCGCGCGCTGGGCGGCAAGCGCTGGATCAAGCTGGGGCCCGAGCTGTTCCAGCCCTCGGAGTTCGTCAAACTCGCGCTGGTGCTGATGGTGGCCCGGTATTTCGCCAACCTCGGCGGGCGTTATCTCACGTGGCGGGATATCTTCAAGGCTTTTGCGCTGGTCGGGCTTCCGATGCTGCTGGTCATCAAGCAGCCGGATCTGGGAACCACGCTCACCTATGCGCCGATCCTGGTTGCCGGCCTGTTCCTCGGCGGCATCAACTTCAAGCAGGCGGCGATTCTGGTCACCTGCGCGCTGGTCCTGGTCGGCGGCGTTTGGACGAGCGGCAAGCTGCTGAAGCCATACCAGAAAGCGCGATTGACCAGCTTCGTTGACCCGCAGAACGACCCGCGGGGCGCCGGCTACCAGGTGCTGCAATCGAAGATTGCCGTCGGTTCAGGCGGAGTCTGGGGCAAAGGCACCGAGAAGGGAACCCAGACGCAGGGGTACTTTCTGCCGATTCCCTATACTGACTTCATCTTTGCCGCCTTCAGCGAGGAACATGGCTTCGTCGGCGCTTTCTTTGTGCTGCTGCTATACTTCCTCATATTGATGCGTTTGATTCAGAACGCTCAAACAGCCGCTGACTTGCCCGGAGCCCTGATTATCATGGGAATCGTGGCTGTGTTGACCTTCCAGATTGCGGTCAACGTAGGCATGGTCATAGGGTTTATGCCCGTCACCGGAATCCCTTTACCGTTAATGAGTTACGGCGGGTCTTCGGTGCTGTTTACGTTCCTGGCGCTGGGTGTTGCAATGAACGTCCGCATGCGCCGGTTCGTCAATTGACGCGCCCCTACCTTCGATTGGCGCCCGGGGGTCGAGAGCGTCCCAAGTAAGATTAAGCTCTTGCGACAGTCCGGAACGATTTCACGATTGTTTCGAATCGCAAGAGAGGTGTTTCTTAGTATTCGGCCGGCTTGGTCCTGATGGGATCGCGCACGGCAGGATTGGAATATGAGCACGCAGAGACGGGAAAAGCGTTCCGGCGCAGCGGTGAAGTTTGGCCGCGTGGCCATGTGGATGCGCTCACGGCTTGCACGGTTCACGGGTCGCACGGTCAGCGAGGAAAGCGAACTCCCAACCTCGCCGGCGCGCAGCTTCGCTGAGCAGGCTGCCAGCCCAACGGGCGCGCCGGGATCACCGGCGCGCGGTCACAGACTCTCTGCTACCGGATTCTCGCAAGCATCAGCTGGATCACAATCGCCCCCAGGCGCCGCCCATCGGGCAGGCAGCCGGGCGGCGGCCTTCCAGCCACTTCCCATCGAGACCTCCGCACATTCACTTCCCTGCCTTGTCATCGCGAATCCATCGAGCCTCGCCGTGGGCTCCGGCTGTCCGCCGAGGCGGACACTGCCGGACGGAAAGGTACGATGGCAAAGGAAATTTGCATTTCCAGCACGCCGCATGAGACGCGGCTTGCAATTTTAGAAGACGATCAACTCGCGGAAATCTATTACGAACGCGAAAACGAGTACACCCTCGCGGGATCCATTTACAACGGAAAAGTGACGCGCGTTTTGCCCGGCATGCAGTCGGCGTTTGTCGACCTCGGCCTGGAGCGCGACGCGTTTCTCTATGTCACCGACTTCATCGAGCTCGAGGACCAGGAAGAAGCCGATGAGCTGGAGAAGGCCGCGGCGGGCGGGCAGCCTCCGCGCGAGGTGCATCACAGCGAAGTGCATCACGGCGAGGTGCGTCACGGGCATGACCGGAACGGCGGACGGCAGGGGCAGCGCGGCGAGCAGCGGCATGAGCCGCAGGTAAGTTCGCATCGGCCGCCCGAAGAAGCCGTAGCCCGAACGCTCCCGGAGCCAGGCGAGGAAAGCGGCCGCGGCGAGGCCACGCGAGACCGCGGTGAGGCCGGGCAGGATAGCGGCGAGCCCGGCGGACGGCGCTGGAAGGGACGGCGGCGCAGGCGCGGCGGGCGCGGAACCGAAACTCCGCAGACCGCAGCGGGAGAAACCGGACCCGCACGCGAAGAATCAACGGAAACATACGAAGAGCCAGAGATGGCCCCCGAGATTCATGCCGTGCGGGAGACCCAGGCACCGCGCGTGCAGCAAACGCCCGCATTCGTGCTTCCGGGCGAATCGCTTTCAAGGTACGGCGGAGCCGCTGCTGAGAGCGCGGAGCCGGCGCCGAAGCGCGCGGCGGTCGCTCGGCCCGCGAGCACATTCAAGCCCTCCACGATGATTGAAGCGCCGCTGAGCTGGGATGGCAGCGGACTGTTGCCGGGCGAGTCGCTGTCGCGGCATCGCGAGCGGAAGCCCGAGCCAGTGCAGACGCCCGGTGAATCTTCAGTGAGCGAAGTGCCCATCCCCGAGCCGCAGGAGAGCTTTGCCGCCGAGCCCGAGAGCGGGACTAAAAGCGCGATCGAGCGGGAAGACATCTTCGAGCAGATGGAAGAGATGGCGCCGCCGGCGTTGCGCGAAATCGATTCCAGCTCCGCGGGTGAGACGGCTGGCCCTTTCGACCACCCTGCGGAGGGACTGCGCGCAACGGACCCGGAGGTCGGCGGATCCGAGTCAGGGACGCGCTTCGAGAGTTTCGATTCCGAGCCACCGGCGAGCGAAAGCGCAGCCGAAGGCGGAGACGATGCATCGGCTTCGCACCGCGTCGATCCCTCGGGGCCGAGCGGCTTCCGGCTGTTCGGTTTCGGCAGCAAGAAGAAAGACGGCCCGACTGAGGAGGAAGCGCCGGTTGCCGGCGCTCAGCCGCCGGTGCCAACCTACGGCGTGGGCTCGGGCTACGCGCCAGGTACAGGAGTCGTAGAAGAAGAAGTGATTGAGGGTGCGGAATTCGACTCCGTGCCGCGGCGTCACGACCATGATCCGCATGGGCTCGAGATGTTCGAGGAAGAGACCCTGCCGACAAACATGCGCACGGGCGACCTCGGCGAGATGCTCCAGGAGGCGCACCTCGATCACCGCATCGACTTGAACTTCGAGGAGAAAGGCCTCGAGGAAGAAGAGTTCGACAGCGCGGAGGAGGAAGAAGAGCCCGCGGCTGAGGCCCAGCCGCAGCCTGGGCGCGAACCTCGCAAGCGCGGAGGGCGCGAGCAGCGCGGGCGTGGAGCACCTCCCGGACGCCGTGGACCGGCGCGGCGCTCGGCGCAGACCTCGGATCTGCCGATCATCAGCGACTTGCTCAAGCCCGGGCAGGAGATCCTGGTGCAGATCGCCAAGGAGCCGATCGCCAAGAAGGGCGCGCGCATCACCAGCCACATCGCGCTGCCGGGGCGGTTCCTTGTATTTATGCCCACGGTGAGCCACGTGGGCGTAAGCCGCAAGATCGCCTCCGAGGAAGAGCGCCACAGGCTAAAGCGGATCCTGGTGAACGAGCGCGGCGAAGCTTCCGGCGGGTTCATCGTGCGAACAGCGGCCGAAGGCGCATCGGAAGACGAGCTGCGCGCTGACCTGCGCTTCCTCATGAATCTGTGGGCCGATATCAAGCAGCGTTCCGAATCGCTGAAATCGCCCGCACTCATCTACCGCGACCTGTCGCTCATCGAGCGCATCCTGCGTGACCAGGTAAGCGACAACTTCTCTTCCATCTGGGTGGATACGCAGGAGGACTACGAGCGCATCGTAAAGTTCTTGAACCGCTTTTCGCCAACGTTGGTCCGGCGCGTAAAGCTCTACACCAAAGAGACGCCGCTGTTCGAGCACTTCGGAATCCAGGATGAGATTGCGAAGGCGATGCGTTCCAAGGTGTGGCTCAAGAGCGGCGGTTCCATCGTGATCAACCAGACTGAAGCGCTGGTGGCGATCGACATCAATACCGGAAAATACGTGGGTAAATCGGCGCGGCTCGAGGACACGATTCTAAAGACGAATCTTGATGCGGTGCCGGAGATCGTGCGGCAAATCCGGCTGCGTGACCTGGGCGGCATCATCGTGATCGATTTCATCGATATGGATGAGCGTAAGAACCGGTACAAGGTGATGGCGGCTCTGGAGGAGGCGCTGAAGAACGACCGCGCGCCAACAAAGGTACTGCAGTTCAATGATTTTGGTCTGGTGGCGATCACGCGCAAGCGCGTGAAGCAATCGCTGGAGCGGACGTTGAGTGTTCCCTGCCCCACCTGCCAGGCTACCGGCATGGTAAAGAGCGCCACCACCGTGTGCAACGAGATCTACATCGAGATGCGCAAGATGCGGAAGCATTTTGAAAGCAGCGACGTGATGCTGCGCGTCAATCCCGAGACGGTAAAGATCCTGAAGTCGAACGGCAACCGCTGGCTGAACGAGTTCGAGGAACTGGTCGGCAAGAACGTGCTGGTGAAAAGCGATCCGGCGCTGCACCCGGAGCAGTTCGATATCCAGGGATAGTTGGGGTAAGCGGAGATAACGGAGTCAGAAAGGCCGGGGCGAGCGCTCCGGCCTTCGCTGTTTGCTAGCGGATGACGTGAATGGGAACTCCCACCTTCAGATTTTTCCAGGCCTGTTCAGTGGTATAAACCGGCGCATGGAGCGTGATTGCGAGTGCGAGGCAGGAGCGGTCGCCGAGCGACAGGCCATACTTCGCCGTCGTCGCGATCAGGTCGCCCGCGATTCGTGCTTGTTCACCGGTGTATGGCTCGATGGCCGAGATCGTGGAAAGAACTGCCACCCAAGCTCGGTCAGGGTCGTTACTCGCTTTAACGAGCTTGGATTGCACTTCGGCAAGATTCACGGTGCTGGCGACAGCGCAATCGAGGATTTCGTCGGTCAGCTTCTCCGCACCCCGCTCGTGTTGAATCAAGGCGAGCATGGCGGAGGCATCGAACACCACCTCATTCATGCTTGGCGGCCTCGCGGCGTTCCGCGCTTAGCTCATCGGCCAGCGATACGCCCGGCGGAATGGCTTTCCGCGCCCACTCCTGCGCCCGCCTCAGCCGCGCTTTCCGCGTTGAGATTCGCAACTCATCGTTCTGCACTGTCAACTCAATAAAATCGCCTATTCCAATGCCCATTGCTTGGCGAATTTCTACGGGAATGACGATCCTTCCCTTCTCTCCCACCTGAACGCGAGCCTGGAGTTCCATGTGTCCCCCAATCCCCTTGGTGTCACCATCCTATCACAGTGGCACAGCCTACGGTCCGTGGGATTTTTATCTTTTGTCCCACCCACGGCCATTCGGCTAAGAGCAACCTAAGAGCAGATTCGGTGTCTAACTCATGTACCGGGCGAAGACCGCCCGGATACAGATAACACAAATCGATCCTTGAGGTTCCGACATGGTTTTCCCCCGTCCTTTGTCGCTGATGCGACACATCCCTGTTTTGATCCTGGGCAGCACGGCCGTTCTCACGGCCGGAATTGCGAATGCGCAGGCGACAACCGAAGAACAATCCGGCGCGAGCGGCTACTCGTCCAGTCAGGATGGCCTGAGCGCCTCCGGGCTGCAACTAACGCAGTTTGCCCTGCCCGCGGCCCCTGAACCGAGTCCGGACCCGAGCGCCGCCGGCGATGGCCAGTACGGCAACGGCGGAGGCTACGGAGGTGGCAGCGGCAAGCACGGCCTGCTGCATAACTGGGCCTTTGAAGCGGGCGGCGGTTTCAACGCTCCCGAAAGCTCTTCGATCACCTACGGTGGACAGTTCACCCTGGGAGCTGGCCTCAACTTCAACAAATATATTTCGGGATTGATTGAATATCAGTTCATGGATGACAAGCTGCCCGGCGGGCTCATCGCCGAGACGGGCGCGAGCGGCGGCTATGCGCACATCTGGTCGTTCACGTTCGATCCGGTCATCGACCTGACGCCGAAGGCGACCAACGGGGTTTATGTGACGGGCGGCGGAGGCTTCTACCGCAAGGTGACGAACTTCACCGATCCCGAGGAAGCGGAGTACTGCGAATACTACGGCTGCGGAACGATTGTAGAGAACGAAGTCGTCGGGCACTTCTCCTCGAACCAGGGTGGATTCAATGTCGGCGCCGGATTCGAGCACCGCATTGGCGGCCAGTATGGCGAGAGCCACACCAAGCTGTTCGTCGAAGCGCGCTACCTCGAACTGTTCTCACCGGCCTCGGTAACCAATCCGAACGGCCTGGGAACAACGGCGGTTGCGGCGGATACCAAGGTGATTCCGGTGAGCGTAGGCGTGCGTTTCTAGCTCGTGATTAAAGAAGTTTGTTCGCTAAGTGCCCCATTTTCGCGCGATAAATAGGCTCGAGGATGGGGCGCAGTCTTTTCAGCTGGTTTCTTTCACCCATCCCATTTGCGAATCGGCACTCACCACGGTTTTTTCTCCTCTACAGCCGGCGATCCAACCTGCCCGTTCTCGATGCGATCAAGAAGTGCGCGCGCCAGCTTGCGCTCTCCAGGATCGGTTTCCCCGTGAATCGTGCAGAGATCCAGGAATTCGTCGACAAGCGCGCTGCGCTCACCGTCCTGCGCGAGAAGATTCTGCAGCGCGATGGCGAGTTCGCGAAGGCGAGTCGCTTCGGGCCAATCGGTTTCTTCGCTGACTCGATCGGAAAACAGGCCGCGGCGGCCGTGCACGCATTCTTCAAGGCAGGCCGATAGCTGATCACTGAACGCACGTGCGAGCGGATCGAGTTGGTCAGAAGAAAGCTCATCGCGCGGGTCATACTTCATAGGCAAAATTCTGCGGGAGCTGAAACCAGCGATCACTTGGTGTGCATGGCCGCTTCCACTTCATCCGCCGTGTGCGGCAAAGTAGCGTCGAGATCGACCAGCTTGCCGTCCTGGCCAACCAGGAAATCGCACTCGATACGCACGCCGAGCTTTTCCTCGGGAATATAAATGCCGGGCTCGATGGTGAAGACCATTCCGGGGCGCAGGACGATGGGATATACGGCGGGATCGTGCACGTCGATGCCAACCATGTGGCCCAGGCCGTGCAGCCAGTACTGGCCAAGCGGCTGGCCGTGCTGATCTTTGCCGTGCGTGTTGATGTAGTTGTACGCGACGGTGTCGAGCGAGTTCGCATCCAGGCGATCCCGGTCGTTGATGGTGGATTTACCGGCAACGAACGCGTCGATGGCTGCGCGCTGCGCGCCGAGAACGATGTCGTAGATCTCGCGCTGACGCGGCGTGAAGCGGCCGTTGACGGGAACGGTGCGTGTAATGTCGGCGGCATACATGGAGAATTCGCACGCAGCATCGACCAGCAGAATGTCACCGTCTTTCATGGTGCGGTCGTTGGCCGCGTAGTGCAGCGTGGTGGAGTTGATGCCTGAGCCAACGATCGGCGCGTAACTGGGCCGCTCGCAACCGTTTTCCATCCACACGGCGATCATGCCGCCGGCAACGGCGCGCTCCGTCATGCCTGGCTTTACCCACCACTGCATCATCACGCGCTGCGCGAGCACGGATGCCGCCGAGGCCTTCTTGAGGAGCTCGATCTCGCCCGCGTCCTTGATGAGGCGCAATTGCGCAGTCAGGTCGGTGACGTCACGCGGATGGAGGGTTGCGTTCGATCCCAGAGAGACTGAAGTAAAACCCAGCAGAGAAGCGGATGCGGCAGTGTCAGGCTCGGTCCAGAGATTGTTGATGAGCCCGCGGTCGCCCGTGAGCAATTTGCTCATCTCGGCGGGCAGCTCGGTCATTGGCTCAACGGCATCCACGCCGGCGGTCTGGGCCGCGCCCGGCGTAGCCGCATCCATCTTCACGCCGGTGTATTTTTCCATGCGCAGGTTGCGCACCGGCAGAAACAGGATCTCCCGGTAGGCGCGCGGCGCGGCGGCGTGCGGCGCGGGCGACTGAATGAGCAGGGCGGCGCCCGGCTCCGTCCAGCCGGTGAGGTAGTAAAAATCGGAGTCCTGGCGATACGGCGTAAAATCCAGCTGCGCTTCTTCAGCGGCGAAGAGCACAGCCACTCCGCCCTGCAGCCTGGCGGCAAGCGCCTCGCGGCGCGCGTGGTAGGCGCCGGCCGGCTGCTTCTCCAGCGCGCGAAGCGAACCGGGCGCCGGGCACAGAACAGCGAGACACAGAGCCAGCGCGCGCAGGGACTTCATCCAGCTATTGTCGCGCCTTGACTGCCACCAGGCAAAGCAAATCCGGCGTGGCCGGAACCAACTTGGATGATTGCAATTCTGCCGGGAATTCGTTGGGCGGCCAATCCCCATCCGGATCGTCACCAGGCATTTTCATCGCCCGGGCAGAGCGAAGGGCAGAGCGGCCTGGCCGATCCAGAAGCGATTGCTGAGCCGCGTGAATGCCTCCGCGCGGCGGCCGGCCAGGCGGGCCTGTGCTTCGCGCCACGGGCCGATGAAGCGAACGGCACTCGGGAGCGATCGATAGATGCGGGGCAGCCGGCGGCGCGCGCGTTCGGCGGCGCGCTGCTCGCGCTCTGCGAATGGCAGCGCGAACTCGGTGCGGAATCGCTCCGGCAACCATTCGATGGTGAGCGCCCGGTACCAGAAGGGCGGTTTCAGCCATGAGCCTGACCCGGCAAGCAGGCTGTTCGCAATCGCGCGGGCAGCGCTGTTGACACCGAGCGCGTCCGATGCGTGCATCTGCAGGTTGTATGCGGCAAAGGCTTCCCAATTCTCCGGCAGCGCCGCTGGCGGAATGCCGCAGAGCCCGGCCAGGGCCTTGCTTTCGGAGTAATAGCGTTCGCACTGCGCGGCGCTGAGCGGCTCTAGAGCGCATTCGTAGGCGAGAACGGCGCTTTCGACCAGCGTTGCATACACCCACTGCAGCGCCGCAATTTCATTGGCTTCGTAATGCGCGCCACGCGGCCATCCGGCGACGGGTTCGGAGAGCTCACCGCGGATTTGCGTGTGCAATGCGTAAAGATGGCGCGAGGCGGCGAGCGCCTGATGGAGCGATCCGAAGACCATGGTGAAGACGATGCGGAAGGTGTTGTGGAACCGGGCGATGGGTTTGGCGAGCAGCGAGGAATGCTGGGCGAGCGCAGTTGCGACCCAGGGATGCGCGAGCTGCAGCAGGGCGGCGCGGCCCGCTCCCAGGAACAGCGCCGATTCACGATCGATGCGCCAACCGACGGAGTCGGGCCCGAAGATGCCGGCGTTGGGATTGATTGTGCGGCCGGAGAGATCCCCGAGAAGCGCCTCCAGATCGGTCTGCGAGACGTGCGAAGCGCGATCGGTGCCGCAATCAACTCTCATGGCATCATTAGACCGCTGCTTCGATCCATTAAGGCGGCAAAATCTTCGGTTAAAATCTGTGATTCTCCCCGAGAACCGGCCGCACCGCTATCCGGGCAGTTGAATTTAGTCGCGATTCGCCGTATTCTAAGAATGCAGACGCGTTTGTCCGCCAGGTTTGCCGTGATTTCGCCGGCTGGCGGAGAGATGAGTGGGCTAATAGCCCACTTTTTATTTGGGGCAAATCTCGGGTGCGCTACCGATGGGTTTCCTCGCGCAACTCATTGAAAATTAACCGCCTGCAGACGAAAGGGATGACGCCCAGAGATGGGCGGGCCAGCGATGGCGGTGGACTTGGACGCAATCCGGAAGGCGGCAGAAAGGGTGGCCGCTTCACACGGGCTCGAGGTTGTGGATCTCGAGTTTCTCGGGCCGGCGAAGGAACGGACGCTGAGGATTTCCCTCGAAAAGAACGCGGAGGGCCGGGCGAAGCTCAAAGCAGCGATTGCTGCAGCCCACGCCGGGCAAGGTGGGGAAATCCTGCCGGAGCGGCTGCGCGAGGGGCGGCTGACGGTGGAACAGCTTTCCGGCGTCACGCACGAGGATTGCGCAGAGTTCAGCCGCGACTTTGGCGTTCTGCTGGACGTGGAAGACCTGGTTCCGGAGACAGCGTACACGCTGGAAGCGAGTTCGCCTGGACTGGACAGGAAGCTGAGCCGGCCGGAGGATTTTGAGCGGTTTGCCGGATGCCTGGTAAAGGTGATGACCTTTGAACCGGTGCGAAACAACCGGCATTGGCAAGGGCGATTGATCAGGTTCGAATCGCTGGACACGCAATCTGCAGCGTCCAGCATTGTGATTGATTTGTCAGCGGTGCGGCAAAACAGCAAGAGCCGCAAGACAGGCGTGAACCAGGTAGAGATCGCCTTGAGCAATGTGGAGCAGGCGCAACTGGTTCCGGAGATTTGACGGAGCGGGGAGCAGGAACAGAAGACTGAAAGCAGCGAACCTGACGGTTCGATCGTCTCTTTCTTCATCCCGTAGTTCCGAGATTGGCCGCGGCGGCAGCAAGAGTAGATCAGTAGATCACGCGTGGATTGAAGGGTGAGAGAAGCAGCATGGCAACAAGCGTTTTGTACCAAAGCATCGAGGTTCTGAGCCAGGAGAAAGGCATCGATCCCGGCATCGTCGTGGGCGCCGTGGAAGAGGCCATCGCACTGGCCACGCGCAAGTACTACAAGATCCAGGAAAACATGCGCGGCGAGCTGAACAAAGAGACGGGCGAAATTACAGCCTACATTTACAAGACGGTAGTCGCGGACGACGAGCAGGTAGAAGACCCGGTGAACCAGGTCACGCTGGAAGAAGCCAGCGAGATGGCCCCGGGCGCGGAGGTGGGTAGCGAGATCCGCATCTACCGCGACACCAGTCCGCTGGGGCGCATTGCGGCGCAGCTTGCCAAGCAGATCATCTTTCAGAAGGTGCGCGAGGCCGAGCGCGACACCGTTTTCCAGGAGTATGCTCACCGCGAAAAGGAAGTGCTGAACGCAACGGTAAAGCGGCTCGAGGGCCAGGACGTGATCTACGACCTGGGCAAAGCCGAGGCGCGCTGCCCCAAGCGCGAGCAGTCGCGGCTGGAGCAGTTCAGCGTGGGTGAGCGGGTTCGCGTAGTGCTTCTCAAGGTAGACCGCGCAGCCAAGGGACCGCAGGTGATCGTCAGCCGCGCAGCGCCGGAGCTGGTGTCGAATCTGTTTCAGTCGGAAGTTCCAGAGATCTACGACAACACGGTGTCGATCAGGGCCATCGCACGGGAAGCCGGCGAGCGAACGAAAATCGCCGTGCAGAGCCGCGACAAGGATGTAGACCCGGTGGGCGCGTGCGTGGGAATGAAGGGCATGCGCGTGCAGTCGATCATCCGTGAACTGCGCGGAGAGAAGATCGACATCATTGAATTCTCCGACGAGATCACAACCTTTGCCGAAAAGGCCCTGCAGCCCGCGAAGGTGAGCCGCGTTTCGATCCTCGACCTGGGCGAGAAGCAGCTGGAAGTGATCGTCGATGACACCCAGTTGTCGCTCGCCATCGGCAAGAAGGGCCAGAACGTGCGGCTTGCTGCCAAGCTGCTCGGTTGGAAGATCGACATCAAGAGCGAGGAAGAGAAGCGTCAGGAAGTCGAGCAGCAGATGCAGGCGCTGGCCGGCTCGCCTTCCACCCCGATCGAGCAGGTGAGCGAGCTCGGTGAAACCATTATCCAAAAGCTGGTGGCGGCGGGCGTAACCACCGTGGAGGCGCTCGCCGACATGACGCCGGAGGAGCTCGAGGAGATCCCGGGCATCGGCGAAAAGACGCTCGAAAAAATCTCGGTTGCGGTTCGCCACTACTTTGGGCACTTTGAAGAAGGCGAAGAAGGCCGGCCGGCCGAAGTACCAGCCGAAGTACCAGAAGGAGCAGCGGCGGAGACAGCTGCGGCCGATACCGAAAAGCCGTCTGAAGGCCATTCGGAAGTGGCGACGGCCGGCGCTGCGGTGGATACCGCTGAAGCCGGGCTGGAAAACTCCGCGGTGGTGCTGGAAGAAGCCGAGAGTACGCGCGGCGCCGAGGCGGAGAACGATGAACTCGAAGGAGCCGGCGAGACCGGCGAAGCGTACGTCGAAGAAGAAGCGGAGCACCTGAATGAAACGGCGGCGGAGCTCGCGGTAGAGAACGTGCCGGATGCCGATGCCGAAGAGATCGGTGAGCTCGAAGCGGAAGAGAAAGTGGAAGAAAAGTAGACAGACAGAGATGGCGGTCGCATCTCGAAACGGAACTGGACCGGGCAGCCACTCACTTGAGGCAGCGATGAGCGATTAAGGCAGCTTGGCGGCACGGCGATTGCGAAAAGAGGCGGATGAGTAAGGTTCGTATCAACGATCTGGCGCGTGAGCTTGAAGTGAAGCCGCGGGCGATTATCGAGCTCCTGCCCGGGCTGGGCGTGGAGGGCGTGAAGACGCACTCAAGCTCCCTGGAGGGTGACGAGGCGGAAAAGGTGCGCGCGCACTTTGAGCAGGGAGCGCGGCACGGCGGCCACGCAGGGCGTACGCCGCAGTCGGTTGTGCCGAAGATCGATCTCTCCAACATCTCCAAGCCCGGCGACGTGATGAAGGCCATCCTGGCCCGAAAAAAAGAATCAGATGAAGAGCCTCGGCCCGCGCAAGCTGCGGTCCGGCCTGCTCCCCCGGCAGCAGTGAGGCCTGCGGCGCCCGCTTCGCCCGTGGCGACGGCCGCGCCCTCGGTGGGCGTGCGTACGGTGGTGGCTGCGCCGCGCCCCGAATCGCACAAGCCTGATTCGCGCCAGCCCGAGCCACGCCTGCCCGCGCCGCGCATGATTGTTCCGCAGCCTCGCCAGGCTCCGCCAATCGTTGCGCCCCCTCCATCCACTCCCGCGATCGTTTCGCGGCCTCCGTCAGGCACCGTGATTGCTAAGGCTCCAGTCGCAGTCGGCGCCGCGCGCCCCGTTGTCGTGGTTGCCCCACCCCCCGGCGGCATCGCGGTAAAGCCGCCCGCGGCAAAGGAAGAACTGCCGCGCCCAACAGACAAGCTTGCGGCCGCCAAGTTCGCCCTGGGCGATACGCCGGGCGCCGCCGTTCAGGAACCACCGGCAAGCGAACCCGTGGCGGCAGCGTCTTCCGCTCCGCCAGTTGAAACGCGCACATCAGTTCCGAACGTTGCAGCAGCTTCGCCCGCTGCGCCGGTACACCAGACGCCTGCACGCACCGAGCCGGCCCCGCCTGTCCGCCGTATGGTCATGCCCCAGACGGGACCGCGGCCTGTCTATAAGGCCACAGTGGCTCCGCAAGCGCCTCTGCCGGCAGCTACCGGTACGGGAATTCAGCGCGGTAGGCCGATCTTCGATCGCAGACCCGTAAGCGGCCCTCCGGGCGCAGCTCACCGCATGCCGGGCTCAGTTGGCCCGGGCGGCCCAGGAGGGCCAGGACAGTTCAGCGGTGGACCGCGGCCGAAGCATCCCACCCGCGCCGGCGCAGGCGGATTCTCATCCCCGGGAGGACCGGGAGCTCCCGGCGCACGCCCGGGCTTTGGAGCAAGACCTGGATTCGGCGCCCGGCCGGGATTTGGCGGAGCGAGACCAGGTCCGGGCGGCACAACGGCGCCGCCGGAAGCAGGACGCCCGCAACGCGCACCATCGCGCGGCCGTGGCCGCGGGCAGCAGCAGTACCCGAAGACCAAGGAAGGCCCGATGAAGGGCTTTGTGCCGCCGCCACGCTACGGCGGCATGCAGTACAGCACAGAGCCGGTGCCGATCACCCGTGAGATCACGGTGACCGAAGGCATCAGCGTGAAGGATCTGGCGGAGAAGCTCGACACGCGCGCCAAGGATCTGATCGCGACATTGATGATGGGCAGCATCTTCGTCACCGTGAACCAGTCGCTGGACGCCGAGATGATCAAAGACGTGGCTGCGAAATTCGGCGCGGCGGCAAACGTGATCAGCTACGAAGAGGAGTTGGAAAACCAGGCGATCGAAGAGGTATTGGACACCGACAAGACCGATATGGTCGAGGTACCGCGCGCACCGGTGGTGACTGTCATGGGCCATGTGGACCACGGCAAGACCTCGCTGCTGGACGCGATCCGCGAAACGGATGTGGCTGCGGGCGAGGCCGGTGGCATTACCCAGCATATCGGCGCATACAAGGTGAAGTTCTCCAAGGAAGGCTCGCCCGCGTCTGGGCGCGAGATCGTCTTCCTCGATACGCCGGGCCATGAGGCATTTACCCGTATGCGTGCGCGCGGCGCCAAGGTCACCGACATCGTTGTGATCGTGGTCGCGGCCGACGACGGCGTGATGCCGCAGACGGTGGAAGCGATCGATCACGCAAAGGCGGCCGACGTGCCGATCATCGTGGCCGTAAACAAGATCGACAAGCCGGAAGCCAATCCCGATCGGGTGAAGAAGCAGCTTGCCGATCGCGGGCTGATTCCCGAGGAGTGGGCGGGCGCCGGGCAGCAAGGAACGGTGTTCGTCGAGGTTTCAGCCAAGCAGCACAAGAATCTTGACCTGCTGCTGGAAATGATCTGTCTGGTAAGCGACATCAAGGCGCCCAAGGCGACGCCGGGACGCATGGCGGTGGGTTCGGTGCTCGAGGCGAAACTCGATCGCGGGCGCGGCGCTGTGGCAACCGTGCTGGTGCAGGACGGAACGCTGAAGCTGAACGAAAGCTACATCGTCGGCAACACCTTCGGCAAGGTTCGTGCCCTGTTTGACGATCGCGGGCGCGCGCTCGACGAAGCGGGTCCATCCACTCCGGTGGAAGTCCTTGGCCTCGAAGCCATGCCCGATTCCGGCGACACGTTCCTGGTGGTTGCCGACCGCGACAAGGCCAAGGGTATTGCGCAGTACCGCCGCATGAAGGAGCGCGAAGCGCAGCTTGCCAAGAACTCGCGCGTTTCGCTTGAAGGACTGGCCGAACAGATTCGCCAGGCCGGCGTGAAGGACCTGCCGCTGATCATCAAGGGCGACGTCACGGGATCGGTGGAAGTACTCGCCGATTCGCTGGTGCGTATGTCCACCGAGAAGGTGCGCATCAAGGTGATTCACTCGGGCGTTGGATCGATCACCGAGAGCGACGTGCTGCTGGCGACCGCGTCGAATGCGATCATCATCGGCTTCAATGTGCGGCCCGAACGCAAGGCCGCCGAGCTGGCGCAGCAGGAGAACGTGGAGATCCGCCTGCACTCGATCATCTACGAGCTCCAGGATGAGATTCGCCTGGCGATGATGGGACTGCTCGAGCCGGCGTTCAAGGAAAACTACCAGGGACGCGCGGAGGTACTCAACGTCTTCAAGATTCCCAAGGTGGGCACCATCGCCGGCTGCCGCGTGCAGGATGGCGTCATCCGGCGCGATTCCGATGTGCGCATAATGCGCGATGGCGCGCAGGTCTTCAAGGGGAAGATCGGATCGCTCAAGCGCTTCAAGGACGATGCGCGCGAGGTGACGAACGGGATGGAGTGCGGCATCGGTATCGCCAACTTTACCGACATTAAAGAAGGCGACCTTCTGGAAACCTTCAGCACGGAGAAGATGGCCGCCGACTTGGGCGCGCTGACGTCAGCCAAGGCGTAACGCTCGTCCAAAGCCAAGGAAAAAGCCCATCTCCCCCTTGGAGAGGCGGGCCAATTGTTCACGGTCGGCCGCCTTGATCCCTGCCATTGGAACCCGGGAAGCAACAACCCCACGCCCGATTCATCGGGTTCTCAGGGTCAGTCCTCCCGTACGGGAGCAGCAATGCCCAGAAAAACCAGTACGGCGCGATTCAGCCGCACCATATCCTCATCGCTGAGGCGTCCGGCTCGGGCGCCAATCCTTGACTTGGGAACGGTTGTAATCTTATCCACCATCAGACGGCAGCCGTTTTGAAGACTCACTTACCCTCGCAGCTGGGGCGCCCCACTTCTGCACAGGCTCCCAGTCGGGGTGCCGCGCGCGGTGTAGCGCTGCTGAAACGATCGGCTCCATCTGGTGGCAGACGCCGCAGAGCCTGCTCTTCGCAGGGACTCGCGTTGAACACTCCCATCTCGTTTGCACCGGCCACCGATCGTCTTTTATTGATCGTCCTTTCTCGAAAGCTGCCGTACAATCAGCGAATCCCCGGCGGCCAATCCCCAGGCCTGCGTGTTTTCCGAGGAGGATGTATGCAAACAACGACCAAGGAAACCCGGGAGCACGCGCAAACCACCACCACGCACACAGGCACCGAAACACACAACAAGCCCAAATCCCAAAGCAGCGGATCGACATCACACGCAGCAACGACCTACACGCTGGTGACCGAGCCCGACCAGGGTCTCACAGCCATCTACAACCTGATCACTTCGGCCAAAAAATCCATCGATATGACGATGTACGAACTGACCGACATCACCGTCAGTTCATCGCTGGCCAAAGCAGCCGCCGCGGGTTTGAAGGTGCGCGCGATTCTGGACCAGAACGATGAGAAGGTAGCCAACACGCCTGCGTACAACCACCTGCAAGAGAACAAGGTATCCGTGCATTGGGCGAATCCCAAATATGCGGTGACTCACCAGAAAACGATCACGGTGGACGGCGCGACGTCCGCGATCATGACGCTGAACCTGACGCCGGACGACTATGCGATGACCCGCGACTTTGCCGTGATCACAAACAACGCAGCCGACGTGGCGGCGATCGAAGCAACATTCAACGCCGACTTTACGAACTCCAGCATCATCCCGCCGACAGGCGAAAACCTCGTGTGGAGTCCGACCAACGCGAGCAGCGCGCTCGTGGGGCTGATCAACGGCGCCACAAAATCCCTCCTGATCTCGCAGGAGGAGTTCAGCGACACCCAGATCGAGAGCGCGCTCAAAGCGGCTCTCAAGCGCGGCGTAGCGTTGACGCTGGTGCAGGAGAATCAAGACAGCAAATACAGCACGGTGCTGACCGCGCTGAAGCAGGCAGGCGCAAAGATCGCGGTGTATACGTCGACAGACAACAATGCGTATTACATTCACGCCAAGGCCGTCCTGGCGGACTACGGAACGGCGCAGGCCAGGCTGTTCCTGGGTTCAGAGAATTTCACCTCGGACTCACTCACCAAGAACCGGGAGCTGGGGTTGATCTTTTCCGACGTAGCTTGCATGACCGGAGTACACACGGCGCTCACCTCGGACTTCAATAAAGGAACGGCGTTCTAGAGCCAATCTAAAGTGTGTGCTCTTTGGGGTGGGTTGCGGGGTCGCGCTCGCTGCCGGTCGCGTCGGCTCGGACGCTGCGGCTTCGGGATACTCTGGTTTCGCTGCAGGCTTCGCTCAGGCGATGGACGCGCGCTGCCACACGGCGGCATCGAAGGTGTGTGCGCAGGCGTAGCCTTCCTGCTTGTAAAGGTCAGTAGCGGTTGCATTCGCTTCCGTCACGGTAAGCGAGACCTCGCTGGCACCGAGCCGCGTGAAGTGATAGGAGGCAATTTTGAGAAGAAGCCGCGCCAATCCGCGCCGGCGAAACGCGGGGTGAACGCAGACCTGCGTAAGATGGCCGCTCTGCGCGCTGACGCGAGAGCCAAGCACCAGGGCGGCGAGCTCGCGGCTGCCGCGCTCCACCACTACGTGCGAGGTGTGAGGAGAAAAATTGCCGCATCCGGCGTAATGCACGATGTTATTGAGGAAGCGCATGGAGCCATGCACAGAGCGGTATTGATCGTTGATCAGGCTGTCAGGGTGGCCGCGATAGGCCTCGCAGATGAGCCGCGCGGCGGGCGCCAGGTCGGCCTCGCGCCACGGGCGTAGCTCGAGATTGCCGGGCAGGTCGATATACGGAGCGGTTCCTCCTGACTGCAACGGCTGAACGAGAAAGAGGCGGCGGAACACGTTGAACCCGGCCTCGCCAAAGGATGTTGTATAGGAGCCGGAAGTGTGGAGCAGGAGCTGCGACTCGATGCGGTCGACGTGCGGTGAGTTCAACAGCAGCTCGAATAGATGGCGCAGCAGAGTTTCCTCGGTGCCCCGCGCAGGGCCCGTACTCTCGCCGGTCGCATCCGGAGGGGGCAGCGCAAAGACATCGCCAATCACCGCCTTCGTCTCTTCGTACACGCAGAACACATATCCGGTGACAAGGCCATCGCGGACCGCCGCAAAGCCGGGCAGCATGTGGTTATCGAGATACTGCATCAGCAGCCGCGCGGAGGATTGGTAGTCCCAGTGCAGCCGATGCTCCCACAACTCACCTTCGGCCTCCAGCACGGCTTTTAGCGCAGGCGCTGCGAAGTGCCTCAGATCGAGGATTTCGGTGGCCGGGTCCAATGCCTGCACTGCCTCCGGATACAGACGACGGCGAATGGCGATCGGTAGATCCATAGGGTGCTGCTTCTTTGCCGCGAAAACGTCAGACGAGTCGAAGAAATGAGCCACGGGGATAAGTTCCATCCCGCTCGAAGATTGAGCAGGCGCACCAGCAAGAGGCGTCCGCCAGCCGGAAAGCCAAGATCCCTCTCGGCCGCCCCTCACGGCCACCCTCATTGGCCACCCCTAACGGCCACTTTGACACGATTCGTCGTCCAAGTGCAAGTTGTGGAGCGGTTTATCTGCTGCCCACGAGGTAAACCACCAGTCCCTGTTCGGGCCAGTTGAAGATCGGCTCGTAGTGGCGGCCCTCAAGGTACTCGTCCAGATCGGCCTGCGTGTCGAGATCGACGCCGTGGCGGCCGTACGCGCGGACGACCAGAACATGTTCCTCATCCGGCACGCCGCTGTTGTCGTAGTTGGCCACTTCCTCGTTGCGGTAGAACGAGAGGCCAAATTCGGTATCGCGGCGCACCTGGAAAACTGCGACGGTTTCATTGCCGGGCACCAGCCCGGCGATCTTCTCGGCAATCGGACGCGCGGAATAGGTGTTATCAAGCAGGTGGATCACGCGCTTGGTGGAGCGGATAGCGGGGATGCCGAAGAACGGACCCGCGCCGTAGAGAAAAAGCAAAAGGATCACAACGATCCAGCAGGTTGCCGGGCGCAGGCGCGCCACGCCGAAACCCTTGGTGACGACGAGGATAAGCAGCCCGGAGCCGATGGCTGCAAGCACCGACGCAACGATCGCGTGCCCCGGCGGCATCTGCGCGCCATGCGCCACGAACCAGGGAAGAAGCAGAATAGCCATGGTGGTTGCGCCGCACAGGCCCGCGTGGCCGAGCAGGATCCAGCGGTTGAGCCCGGGACGGCGGCGGCGGAAAAGGTAATCGCCGGTAAGGATGGTGATCGGAGGAATAGAAGGAAGAATGTAACCGGGAAGTTTGGATTCCGAGAATGAGAAAAAGACGATTGGAATGAGGGACCAGAGGACGAGGAATTCGGGAAAGGCATCGCCGGGGCGCGTCGGTAGCGGCCTGCCTTCTTTCGAGTGCCGCAGACGCCACTCGGCCACTGAAGTTTGAATGCCATCGGCCAGCGCGCGGATAGCAATCACGGTCCATGGCATAAGTGCCACCAGCACCACAGCCGGGTAGTACCAGAAGGGCTGATTGTGCTGGAAGCGATCAGTGGCGAAGCGCTCGAGATTGTGCTCAAGAAAGAACTCACGGAAGAAGGTCGGGTTCTGGTGCTGCACGGCCACAAACCACGGAAGCACCATGGCGAAGTAGAGAATGACCCCGGGCCACCAGAGCGAGCGAAACAGAATGTTCCACTCCTTGCGCAGAAAAGCGAAGGCGGCGATGATCAGGAGCGCCAGAAAGGGCGCAACCGGGCCTTTGGCGAGAGTGGCGAGTCCCGTAAAGAAATAGATGTCGTAGAGCCAGAATTTTGAGCCGGTCTCATACCAGGCGTACCAGCCAAGCAGGCCGATCGCCAGCGGCGCGGCCATCTGCATGTCCGTGGAGGCGCCGCGGGCGAAGCCCATGATTCCCGCGCAGGCGACGGTGATGAGCGCCGCGTCCAAATGCCCCCCGGGGCGGAATCGCCGCATGTGCAGGTAGATCAACCCCGCCATAATGAAGGCGAAGGTGGTGGAGGGCAGGCGGGCGCTCCAGTCATGCACGCCGAAATCTTGAAAGAGGAACATGGCGCGCCAGTAGTAAAGAGCGGGCTTCTCCAGCCAGGGACGGCCATAGAGATAGGGCGTCACGCAGGCGCTGAGCCGCTCCTTGACCGTGTGCGCCGAGTCGAATCGGACAAGCATTTCATGGGCGATCTGCGCGTAGCGCGGCTCGTCGGCGCCGACCAGGCCGAGTCCATCCCCGCCGAGGATGGGCGTGAGCCCGTAAAGCAGGAAGAAAACGGCGAAGGCGACAAAAATCGTAGCTTCAGAGAAGGTGGAGAAGCGAGGAAGGGTCCAGCGCGATCGTGCGGGCAAATCCAGTCCCGGCTGTTCCACGGAAATCTCCATATCCGGCAGTTTTCCGGGCAGCGAGTAACGGCTGCCTCGTGCAGAACGAACGTTACGGCTTCACGCAGGACGAAAGCAGTGTGCCAAAGCGGTTCTCCAATTGGCATAAAGCGAAGCCGCAACCGCCCTAGGCCTGCACGCCTTCCGCCCGGACGAGCGCGGAAAACAAAGACAAATCGCCACGGACAAGGCTAACAGATTCCCCAAGTTGGGAAACCAAGTCGGGAAGATAGTCACGCCGAACAGGTGGGTTACCGGGCAGGCAACAGCGCTACCGCGGCGCGAAGATGAGCAAGAACCTCATGCAGCGCGCGTGGCAATGGGCCGTCGAGAGTGCAGCCCGCGGCGTTTTCGTGGCCGCCTCCGCCCAGCCCCTCGGCAACGGCGGCAACGTTGACTGCGCCCTTGCTGCGCAGGCTCAGCCGGATGCGCCCTTCCGGCAATTCGCGAAGGAAAACAGCGGCTTCAATATTCTCCACGCTCAGCGCAAAGTTCACGATCCCGTCGGAGTCTTCTTCGGTGGCGCGAAGCTGGATCATGTCCTGGTGCGTAATCCAGAGCCACGCCAGGCCGCCTTCGCAGGTGAGCCGATTGAGCGCCGAACCGAGGATGCGCAGCTTGGATGCACGCGCCGAGAAGTAAACCTCCTTCGCGATGCCGATAGGATCGGCGCCGGCGCGCACCAGGTCGCGGGCTAGGGCGAAAGTCGATTCTCGCACCGACCCGTAACAGAAACCTCCGGTATCGGTGAGGACCGTAACGTAAAGACAGCTCGCCATCTCCGGAGTGAGCGTTCCGCCGGCGGCGCGCATCACCCGGTAGACCATCTCTCCCACGCTGACGGCGTGGCGATCGATCCAGTTGAAGTCGGCGAATTCGCGGCCGCTGATGTGGTGGTCAATATTAACCTGGTAGTAGCGCTCCAGTCCGCGCAGCCGCGTGCGCTTCAGGCTGTCGCACTCCAGAAGAATTGCTGCGTCATACGTTCCCGAGATGCTCTGCGACTTCGCGATGGCTCGCACGCCGGGCAGCTGGCTGTAATGCGCCGGGATGGGATCGGCCGCGACCAGATCGACGCTCTTGCCCATTTGCTCAAGCAATATGCCAAGCGCCAGCATCGAGCCGACGGAGTCGCCATCGGGCTGTGTGTGCGAGCAGACGACGAAACGATCGCCCTGGCGCAGCACTTCCAGGATGCGCGGAATTGGATCGGACGCCGCAAAGGCAAACTTGCGCATCGATTGGCCCGCAGGCTCTGCAGGGGGCGCAACGTCGAGTTTGTGCATAGAGCGGCTCATGCGGCTACGTAAGATAAGCGCCATGCCCTGCAGAAGACTTCGTCTGCACCGGACCCAGCGGTCCCTGTTGCTGGCCGCGCCCGGATGCGCCGCCTGATTTCGGTGCGCCGCCTGATTTCGAGGAATTCTCTGGCTTACCCGGCTTACCTGATTTCCCCGATTTTTTCGATCGGCTCATCAACTCGTCAATGCGTGCCTGGAAGCGCCCTGAGCGGTCGGCGAGAAAGCAGAGGTCGGGGACGCGCCGCACGCCCATGCGTTCCTTCAGCTCGCCGCGAATGTAGCCTTTGGCAGCTTCAAGGCCCGCGATGGTCTGCTCTTCGGATTTCGCAATGTCTTTGGCGTTGCTGTCGACTGCTACATAAACGCGTGCCGATTTGCCGCCCGGGTTGAGCGCTACTTCACTCACGTGGCAAAAATCGATGCGCGGATCGGAGAGCTCGCCCTCAATCATTGCGCCGATCTCTTCGCGCAGTGTTTCGGCCACCCGGTCCTGATGATGCTTTCTCGCTCGATGCTCCGGCATGGCGCCCTCCGTGCCCCTTACAGCGGAATCCGAGTACTCTGGTTCGCTCTAAGACCCCTCAGCATAGCAGAGGTTTTGCTGTCAAATTCGACGCAGAAAGGCGCGAAAACGCGCGGGAATCGCGTTCGCCAACTACTAACTTTGGACAACTCGGGACTGCGAATCAAGTGGTGGTGTCCAGGGCGACCACCTCGTGAAGCTCGACGGACGGCACCTCGAGAAAAATCGTGCCGCTCTCGACGCGGAAGGGAATGTCGCGCGCGGCCACCAGCAGCTGCGCGCGGCTGATGCGGCGGCCGGCAGGAATGCGGAGCGCAATCTTCTGGCGCGAGATTGGAAGAATCTCACGCACTGGGCCTTTCATCATCATCGGATTGGTGAGATTGACGAGATGGATGGTCATGGAGCTCTGCTGCTCCCACACGGCCACGTCGATAATTCCCTTCCCTTCGACTGTGAGGAGCGCCGGCTCGTTCGATGCCCAATCGACGGCGTTGCGCAGCAGTTTGCCATGATCGGTGCTCAGCACCTGCCAGAACGTGCGATCGATATCGCCGGGGAAATAGACGGCGCGGCCCGAGCCGACGCGGCGCAGATAGACGCCGGGAGGATGCGCGGCGCCTGCAGGCGTGAAGACGGACTCCATCGGCAGATCGGGATAGGTAGGCACAATGCGCAGCGGCGCGAAGCCGCTGTCTCCGGCCGGTGTCACGTCCACTTGATTCACCGCATTGATGATGCGGCCCGCATCTTCGAACCCGCGCACGAGCGGCGAGAAAACGCTGGTCGCGGGATCGCGCTCGACGGTCAGGTAGGAGTTCAGCATGTTCTCCTGCACCTTCCCCGCGTAGGACGCGCCGAAGAGCGAGGCGAGACCGAAATCCTTGCGGCGCTCGCCCCACTCGTCATAGAGAGAGGTTTCGTAAGTGGCGACGAGTCCCCCACCCTGCTCGACGAAGCCGCGCAAGCTGGCGCACTGCGCGTCAGAAAGCGCGGCGATGTTGGGCAGTACGAGCGTGCGGAAGGGTGCGAGATGCTCCGCGTCCAGGCAACGGTCGTTCACCATCTCGAACGGGACACGCGCTTCCACCAGCGCCTGATAGATTCCGAGTGCAGGCTCCTCGATCTTCTCGCGCCCCCGCTCGCCCCCGTAAAACCACGCGCTCTGCTGCGAGTAGACAAGGCCCACGCGCGCCAGCGGCCGCGTGTTGCGAAGGTGTTTCTCGTTCGCGTAGTGCCATTGAAAAAGCTCTTCGACCACGGGCAGCCAACGGCGATCGAGCGGCCGGGCATTGAATTTGATGAACCACGGGCGCAGCCCCTGCGCGATGCCGTCCGCAGCCCACAGACGAATCTCGTCGCCGTTCTGCACGGAGTCTTTCCAGCGGTGCTCGTCTTCTACGCCAACCGAAAACATGCCGGCGATGGCCTTGTTGCCAAGCGTCGAGCGATATTCCTTGCCGTTCTTACCGTTCATCCACGGCGGCATCAGTCCATGGCGGGCCTGGCGATCGGCAACGAGAGTGGGTGCGAGCTCGCCCACGGTCTTCATATCCAGATCGCTCATCGCCCCACCGGCGTTGGCAATGTAGCAGGCGCCGGGATTGATTTCGCGGATCTTTTCGTTCCACAACCGCCACAGATCGAAGAGGCGCTGCTGGCGCCAGACGATGTACTGCTTGCGCGCAGCATCCTGCGGATCGGCGGTGCGCGGAAGATCGAGCCCGGTGGCGGCACGGAAGTTCTCGCGGCAATGCTCGCAGTAGCACATGCCGCTGCCCGCCCAGCGATTGGTGAAGATGGCGTCCGTCTTATACGTTCGCATGATCTCCTGGTGCACGGAGGTCATGAACTCAAAGTTGTACGGTCCGAGCGCGCACGTCTCCCAGTAGCGCGGGTCGGAGGGATGACGCACCTTCTGGCCGCTCGCATCCACGCGGATCCAATCGGGATGTGCGTCGTAGACCTTTTGCCAGCAGGCGTGCGAGTCGGTTCGCGCAATCACGTTCATGCCCATCGCGCGGCAACCGGCGGTGAGATCGCCGAAAGGATCGCGATCGCCCAGCCACGCGCTGCGCTGCTGCAGCGGAAGCTGCGTAGGGTAGAACGCCACAACACCACCGGCGCTCAGGCAGGCGGCATCGGCGTGCACGCGGCGAAAGTAGTCGAGCCAGAACTGCTGATCGTAGTTGCCGGGATCGTCTTCAACGAAGGCGAGCTGCGCCCACCGCATGGGCCGGTTGTACCAGCCACTTTGTTCGGTTGGCGCTTGCGCAGCGCCCGCTGCATAAAGTGGCTCTGTCCCGGCGGGCAACAGACACGCGCTCGCCGCCAGTCCTGACTCTTTTAGGAACTCTCTTCTGTTGCTCATTTTTTCCGGCTCCCGTGACCCAGCCATTTCATCACAGGAGACGGCCGATCAGAACGGTCGTCGATCAGAACGGCGGGAATGACCGGGCCCAGGGTAGTTCTGAAACGCAGGCTGTCCGGTCCGGGCCCCCCTGCGGCGCATTACGCCCCGAACTGCCGCAGGTGATGGTCGAGATGCTTGTACATCAAGACTCCCCATTCGTCGGCAGTAAGAGAGCCGAAAAATGCGTGTGGATGCGAGGTGCAGCCCGAACGTCCTGCAATGGCGAACCGATCGATCATCCCGCTCAACCGCTTTCGCTCGGCTTCAAAATTCCTCTCGCCGTCGATGATGAGCATCTTTGATGTCGGGGAATTCCGGCGCATCGGTTCGTCGTCGCGGAGGGCTATCGGTTTGATGACAGGGCCAAGGATGCGCCCGATAAGTGCGCGCGGCGGACGGATCTCCCCAGCCGCCATCTCCAGACCCGAGGAACAATGCGCCAGCATCTGCGCCAGGTTCATCTTGCCCCACTGGCGTGGCTGGTCGGGCCGCAGCTGTGAAAGGCGCCGTTTCACTTCCTCAACACATGCGCGATCAAACAGACACTTCATGCACACCGTTCCTCATCGAGCGCCTCTCGTCGCTCCAATTATCTGCAAACAAAGATGCGAAGAAATCCCGGTTCAGCTCTGCGCAGCGCGCTCCAGCTCGGCAAGATCGATCTTTTTCATCTTCATCATCGCCTGCATCGCTTTCGGATTGCGCACGAGACTGGGAAGCTTCGACGGCGTGACCTGCCAGCACAGGCCGAATTTGTCCTTCAGCCAGCCACACTGGATCTCCTGGCCGCCATCGGTCAGCTTCTCCCAGTAGTAGTCGACATCGGCCTGGGAGTCGCAGCGAACAACGAACGAGACCGCCTCAGTGAATTTGAACGCCGGGCCGCCATTCAGCGCGGTGAACCGCTGGCCGTCCAGCTCAAAGGCGATGGTGAGAATGCCGCCCTTTGGCCCAGGCGCGTCGCCCGTGTTGCGAAGCTCGTCGAGCTTGCGCGAGTTCTTGAAGACGCCGAGATAGAAATTGACAGCCTCCTCGGCGTTTGAATCGAACCAGAGAAATGGCGTAACGCGGGGAAAACTTTCCAGAGCACCCATGACAGCAACCTCAATAAATAAAATTCGGCCGGACCGCAGCGCCGCTGGCGGGCCGCACTAGAGTTACATCACAATTAACTTGCACGCTGCAAGTCAATTCTTTAGGATGCGGGGGTGGTCAGGGGCTCAACTGCGAAGCATCGTTCCGGCTGCCCGGTGAGCACTGCTCTTGACCTGCTCGGCGACCGTTGGTCGCTTCTGATTGTGCGTGACATGATGGTGCGGGGCTACCGCACATTCCGTGAGTTCCAGAACGCCGGCGAAGGAATTGCGACCAACATCCTCGCCGACCGGCTGCAGAAGCTCGAAGACGGAGGAATTCTTGGACGCGAGCCGGCGCAGAAGGACGGCCGCAGCAGCCACTACCGGCTCACGGGAAAAGGCATCGCGCTCGCGCCCGCGCTGCTGGAGCTATTAATTTGGGGCGCGCGTCACGAAGAGACCGATGCACCCTGCGCCGCGATCGAGCAGATGGAGCAGAACCGCGCAGCTGTGCTCGCCGAAACGCACCGTCGCTGGAAAGAACGGGACCCCACGCCGCTGATTCCACCGTTTGCCAAGAGTTCGAAACCAAAAACTAATCCGAAAACTAACTCTACGAAAGGAAAATTGAAGCGATGAAAGTCACTACTTATCTCAACTTTGCCGGCAACTGTTCCGAGGCCCTCAGCTTCTATGAAAAACACCTCGGAGGCAAAATCTTGACGCAGACAACCTTCGATACCATGCCCGATCCAAAAATGATTCCGCCCGGAATGGAGAAGAAGGTTCTGCATGCCCGGATCATGATCGGCGAAACCATGCTGATGGCCAGTGACGGTCCTAAGGCTGAGCCGATGCGCAGCGCGTACCTGACCATCTCGACCGGCGACACGCCTGAGGCGGAGCGGCTCTACAAAGTGCTCTCAGAAGGCGGCGAGGTGTTTATGGCGATGAATGAGACATTTTTCGCGCATCGCTTCGGCCAGCTGCGCGACAAGTTCGGCATCAACTGGATGATCATCCACGAGAAGCAGATGCCGCGGCCATGAGCTAATTGTCCGCCTCATGATGCATGCTATAGATCATGAGGCGGACGCAGGTCTACCTGGACGAAGAGTTATGGAAGGCGCTGCACGCCCATGCGCGCAAGGAGGGGACGTCCATCTCTGAGTTCCTGCGGCAGGCCGTGCGCGACCGCTACATGCCGCATCGAAGGCAGCGTGACGCCGCCCTGGTGGGAATCGTGGGCCTGTGGAAAGACCGCACAGACCTTCCCGACACTGAGACTTATGTGCGAAGCCTGCGAAAAGATACGCGGCGCCAGCGCATGGGATGGAATGAGCGTCCTCCTCGATACGGACGAGCCGCACTGTGGACGCGCAATCGCAAGCACTACCCCATGCCGCAGCTGACGTTCTACTGAGCAACCTCTCTCCGATGCGCTCGCCGTTGCGGCGTCATTCCCAGGAAAAATTTGTTACGCTTGCCTTCTCCGGGAGCAGGCCGGATGAAAGACTAGCCCATGGCCTTCAAGTTTCAGGGATTCGATTTTCTCCGGCTCGACGCCAGCCTGACGGAGGAAGAACTGCTCGTGCGGCGCACGGCGCGGCATTTCGTCGAGGAGAGCATCGTCCCCATCATTGAGGGGTGCTTTCGTGAGGGCAGATTTCCACGCGAGCTGGTTCCGCCGATGGGCAAGCTGGGGTTTTACGGCGCCACGCTCGAGGGCTACGGCTGCGCGGGAATGTCGAACGTGGAGTACGGCCTGGTCATGCAGGAGTTGGAGCGCGGCGACAGCGGGCTGCGCAGCTTTGTTAGCGTGCAGTCGGCGCTGGTGATGTATCCCATCTTCACCTTCGGCTCCGCGGAGCAGAAGAATACCTGGCTGCCAGCGCTCGCGCGCGGAGAAAAGATTGGCTGCTTCGGACTTACCGAGCCGGGGTTCGGCTCGAATCCTGGCGGGATGACAACACGCGCGCGCAAATCGGGTAGCGAATACATTCTGAACGGCGAAAAGATGTGGATCACGTCGGGCTCGATCGCCGATGTTGCGGTGATCTGGGCCAAGCTCGAGGGAACGGGCGGCGGCGAGAGCGAGAGCATCCGCGGATTTCTGGTGGAGACCGGCCGGCCGGGATTCAGCGCCAAAGACATTCACGGCAAGTGGTCGCTGCGCGCATCGGTCACGAGCGGCCTCACGCTTGAGGATGTGCGCGTGCCGGAACAAAATCTGCTGCCGGGAACAGGAGGACTCAAGAGCCCGCTGATGTGCCTGAACCAGGCGCGCTATGGAATCAGCTGGGGCGCGATCGGCGCCGCGATGGACTGCTACTCGACGGCGCTCAACTACGCGAAGACGCGAAAGCAATTTCACGATCAGCCAATTGCCAGCCACCAGCTCGTGCAGGAAAAGCTGGTGTGGATGGCGAGCGAAATCAGCAAAGCGCAGTTGCTGGCGCTGCACGTAGGCCGGCTGAAGGATCTGGGCACGGTTGGCCACCAGCACATCTCGATGGCGAAGCGCAACAATGTGTGGATGGCGCTCGAGTGCGCGCGGCTGGCGCGAGACATTCTCGGCGCGAACGGCGTCACCGAGGACTACCCGATCATGCGCCACAGCTTGAATCTCGAATCGGTGAAGACCTACGAGGGCACGCACGACATCCACACGCTGATTCTTGGGCAGGAGATCACGGGAATCGCCGCGTATTAATTCCGCCCGAAAAGGCCACGCGTGCCATTTTGCCCGGAATCATCTTTCGCCGGCGGCTCTCCAAACCGCTCCGTATGGGCACGCTCCAACACCCCCCGATTCGTCATAATCTCCACAATGGCAAGCGCACCGACCGGCAACGCCACGGCAATGTAGAACGGCGGCGGGTTCCTCCCGCTTGCAGTAAGCCACCATGAGGAAAGATGCGGCTTGATCCTCAGAGCGACCGTCTCAAATGCGATCATTACGGCCAAGAATCCAAGGTGCCGTTTGACGAGGCGCGGATATTGACCCACCACAACGGGACAGGCAACCAGAAAGGGCTGGATTCCATTTCGATTCCGAGCGAAACCGTAAATGATAACGGCCGCCGAGTAGAGTACAGCCGACGCTAGCTGGATTCCATAGGGCGTATCGCTCAGTAAGAAAAACAAAATGCTCCCGACACCAAGACCGACAACAAAGAGAAGCAAGAATGCAGAGAATCGCTCCGGCGAAAACGTATCTTTCGCATGGCATGGATCGACCGTCAATCTCTCAACGTCGCTCATCGTCCAAATCGTGCATCCCGCTCGGATCCTAGCGCCAGAATCTTGACACTGCGCTGTACGGCAAAGTAGTCTGATGCGGCTCACCTTCGATTTTACGGCTTCCCTGATTCGATCGCCAGTGCGGTTCCATATCCAGACCGGCTGCACTTATTGAATTGCGTGTCGTGGGGCGGGATGCCCGGCGCCATGAGTTTTTCCGCAGGCTGTTTGCACGATTCTCCACCTTTATTCGTCTAGAACTGTATGCAGCCAACACTCAAACAATTCAGCATCGTTGCCGGCTTTGCGCTGCTGGGGCTGCTGCTTCTGGGCAACGCAGCCTTCACCAAGCACCGGCTTGACGTGCAAACCGATGATGCCGAGTGGGCGTTGCATTCGCGCCAGGTGATCGTGGAGCTGCAACAGGTTGAAGCAACACTTGTTGACGCCGAGACCGGCCAGCGCGGCTATCTGCTCACCGGCGATACCAAGTACCTGACGCCCTACGATCGCGCAACCGCCCAGCTGGGGCTGCAGCTCGACAACCTGACGAGACTCACCGCCGACAATCCAGCACAGCAAGAGAAAATCGTGCGAGTGCGAGCGCTGGCGCGCGAAAAGATGGACGTGCTGGCGCAGACCGTCGATCTGTATCGCGCAGGCAATGCGGAGCAGGCGATAGAGATTGTCCTCTCGGATAACGGCCTGCTGCTCATGGACCAGCTGCGCACATTGTTCGCCGAGATGCAGCTGGAAGAGACGCGCCTCGATCGCCAGCGTGACGCCGAGTACCGGCAGAGCATTCGCACCACAGCGGCCAGCATCTGGCTGGCGACGCTGACTGCGCTGCTCGGGCTGGCCGCGCTCGGCTTGTTCATCCAGCGGGCACAGGAGCAGCGCGAAAAGCATGCGCAGCAGCTGCGCGCCAGCGAAGAGCTCTTCCGCACCACGCTCACCAGCATCGGCGACGCAGTGATCGCGACCGACAAGTCTGGCAACGTAACGTTTCTCAATCCCGTTGCGGAAAAGCTGACCGGCATTCCACTCAAAGAAGCCGCGGGCAAAAGCATCTCGCAGGTCTTTCCCATCCTCAACGAGCTCACGGGAAAACCGGTTGAAGATCCGGTGCGGAAAGTCATGGAACTCGGCATCGTAGTTGGGTTGGCGAATCACACCGTGCTCAAGCAGACGGACGGCGCGCTGATTCCGATTGAAGACAGCGCAGCTCCGATCCGCGATGACCGCGGGGCGCTGATCGGCGTGGTGCTGGTGTTTCGCGACGTCACATCCGAGCGGAAGTCAGAGGAAGTGCTGCGAAAAACGGAGAAGCTGGCCGCGGCCGCGCGCCTCTCGGCAACGGTGGCGCATGAAATCAACAATCCTCTGGCTGCGGTGGTCAATCTGATTTTTATCGCAAAAAATGCTCCGGGCGCGCCGGACTTTGTGGTGCAGCAACTCGCCCAGGCCGAGCATGAGCTGGAGCGCGTGGCGCACATCACGCGCCAAACGCTTGCGTTTTACCGCGAGTCGGGTTCGCCTGAGCGCGTGGAGATTCCCGCGCTGGTCGAGTCGGTGGTCCGGCTCTACTCCAACAAGCTGGCGGCGAAAAACATCAAAGTTGAAACCGCGTTTGAGAACTGCGCACCCATCGAAGGCGTGCTCGGCGAGCTGCGGCAGGCGATGTCTAATCTGATTGCCAACGCGATCGACGCGGTAGACGACGGTGGAACAATCTCCGTGAAAGGGTGCACGCTCGAGAATGGCGAAGAGGGCGCTGTGGAAGTGGTGGTGAGCGACGACGGGCGTGGAATCGCCGCGGAGAATGCCGACCGCATCTTCGAACCGTTCTTTACCACCAAGAAAGATGTGGGGACTGGGCTGGGGTTGTGGGCGACGAAGACAATCATCGAGCGCCATGGCGGCAGCATCGCGGCCCGCGCGCGGAACGGTGCGAGTGGCGCCCGCGGCGCCGAGTTCGCCATCCAGTTGCCGCGCCTCAGCCGGATCAGGTAGATCGATGGGCGGAGCTATGCGAAAAGCCGGACCGAGTTACCAGCGGTGTTTGCGCGCAGGGCGCATAGCTCTGACCACCGCCGCAGTTCTAAGTGCGCATTGCGTCTACGCGCAGCAGGCGTCCGCCGCGCCAAGCGCGCCGATTGTGCTTGTGCTGCACGCGGCGCGGCTGCTGGACGTGGCGAACGACAATCTGCTGCGGCCGGGCGAAGTGCTGGTTGAAGGCGAGCGGATCAAGGCGGTGGGCTCTACCGTGGAGCGGCCGCAGGGCGCAAAGGTGATCGACCTCGGCGATACAACGCTGATGCCGGGGCTCATCGATGTGCATGTGCATTTGTTTCTGCATCCAGGTGCGGAGGATCTGCAGACCGTGGAAGAATCGGTTCCGTGGCGGACGATTCTCGCCGAGCAGGCGGCCAGGGCCGATCTGATGGCCGGATACACGGCAGAGCGCGATATGGGAACCGAGGGTGCGGGCTCGGCTGACTCGGCGATTCGCGACGCCATCAATCAGGGATTGATCCCTGGACCGCGGCTGCGCGTGAGCGGCAACGCAATCGATATCCTCGGCGGCCACGAAGACGCGAACAAGTTCAACCCCGCACAGCATGTGCTCTCGAACGCGGACTACGCGAACACTGCGGAGCAGATTGTGGCCGTGATGCGCGAGCAGCGCAAGCAGGGCTCTGACTTTGCCAAGATCTACGAGACCGGCCCGGACAAGATGATTGAGGGCGTCTTGCACACGCCGTACCAATACACTGAGGCGCAACTGGCCGCAGCCGTCGAAGAGGCGCACCGCATGGGCACCTTCGTCGCTGTCCACGCCATGGGCGAGCCGGGAACGCTCTATGCGGCACAGGCAGGCGTGGCCTCAATCGATCACGCGACGCAACTGAGCGACGAGACGATCCGGCTGATGCGCGAGAAACAGATCTTCGCCGTGCCCACCTTTACGATCTTCGACTACTTCGCGCATCACCATGATTCGCAAGATCAGGCTGCGGGCGAATCCGCGATGCTGGACTACAAGATCGCTGAATTCAAGAAACAAATCGCCGCAGGCGTTCCGTTCGCCGTCGGATCGGACGTGGGCCCGTTCTCGCACGGCACACAAGCGCATGAAATGACCCTGATGGTTCGTTTCGGGATGAAGCCGCTCGAGGTATTGCAAGCCGACATGATTCACGGCGCCAAGCTGCTGGGCTGGCAAGGTGAAATTGGCGAGTTAAAACCCGGATACTATGCGGACATTGTCGCCGTTCCGGGAAATCCGCTGGACGACATCTCCGTGGTGGAGCACGTGGGCTTCGTGATGAAGAACGGCGAAGTCGTGCGGCAGTGATGTGCCCATCCGCGCAGCGGAGTTAGACTCAGTTCATCGAAGATCCCGGCCGCGTCGTAGTCATCCCACGACTTCATCCCGCAATTGAATCGTCAACACGCATCGCCAAAACGAATCGTCGACACACTCAAGGAGCCAACATGATGCGTCTCGCTGCGCTCTTTCTTGCCGCCACGTCTACCATTGCGTTCGCCGCCTCGCCTTCCTCCGTGCCCGCCGCTGGCGACGATCATGAAAACGATCCGCGCCTCCAGGGCGGCTATAAGTTCCAGCAGGGCGGATGGACGTATGTGCACCTCCAGGGCACGCCCGAGCAGATCGGCTTTCAGCACGGCTATCTGCTGGCGCGGGAGATCGAAGACAACGTGAACGTCTACGTCGTCATGGCGCCGCATGAAGACAAGCGCGACTGGAGTTTCTTCCGCGGCTCGGCAAAGAACATCCTGTGGCCGCATCTCGACGCCGAGTATCAGCAGGAGCTGCGCGGCATCGCCGAGGGCCTTAAAGCGCGTGGCTCGTCGCTCGATCTGTGGGATCTTGTCGCGCTGAACGGCTATATCGAGCTGAGCGATTACTATCTGCCGCAGTTGAACGCAAAAGAAGGCAAGAAGAATCCTCCGGCGGCCGTGGCGCCGGGCAAATGCAGCGCCTTTATCGCCACCGGGTCGGCCACCAAGGACGGAAAGATCGTGCTCGCCCACAGCAACTGGAGCCCCTATGCTCAGGGCGAGCGCTGGACGATGGTCTTCGACATTGTGCCGGCAAGCGGACAGCATCTCCTCATGGATGGGCTGCCTGGCGTAATCACCAGCCAGGACGACTTCGGCGTGAACTCGAGCGGCCTGATGATCACCGAGACCACGCTGCCCATGGCCAAGGGCTTCGATGTGAACGGAATCGCCGAGTTCGATCGCTCGCGCAAGGCCATGCAGTATGCCACGTCGATCGATGAATATGCCGCCATCATGCGCCAGGGTAACAATGGCGGCTACGCGAACTCATGGCTCGTCGGCGACCGCAAGACAGGCGAGATCGCCTATCTCGAGCTCGGTCTGCATCAGACGCCGCTCACGAAAAAGAAGGACGGCTATTTTGTGTCGTCGAATTTTTCCGCCGATCCGGCGCTGATCCGCGACGACACGCCAGGCTTCGACCCGAACAATGCCGAAAGCTCAATGAATGCACGGCACATCCGCGCGGAGGAGTTTGTGAAGGAGCACTACGGCAAGCTCGATACGGCGCTGGCTGAGGCCTATCTTTCCGACCACTACGACAGCTACGAGCACAAGATCGACGTTGGCAAGCGCAGCCTGTGCGGACATGAGGACACTTCGCCGGTGGGCGAGAAAGTATGGCACGATCCGCCGTACAATCCCGGCGGCGCAGTCTCGGGCAAGGTGATGGATTCCGATATGGCGGCAAAACTGAGCTTCATCGGCCGCGCCGGGCATCCCTGCGGCCAGGACTTCCTGGTTGCGCCGTTCCTGGCCGCGCATCCGGAGTTTGCTTGGGAAAAGCCCGTCCTGCATGACATGAAAGCCGGACCGTGGACAACTTTCACGGCCAGCGAGAAACCGCCGGCGGCTTCTGGAGGAAATTAAGCCCTGCAAACACAATTTGGAATCAATGGCGTTGCGCGCAAAAATCGCTCCTACACCGCAACCGTAAAGCTGTCCTCCGTGCGCGTGACGGCGTGGTAGAGCGTGTCGCGCTCCACGGGAACGCGGCCCGCCTCAGTGATCAGCTGGCAGAGCTCCTTGCGCGTAAGGCCCTGCGGCGTAGTGGCTCCGGCGTCGTGGTAGATCTTTTCTTCGATCACCGTGCCATCGAGATCGTCAGCCCCGAAGCGCAGCGCGATCTGCGCGATCTTCGGCGTCATCATCTGCCAGTAGGCCTTGATGTGCGGAAAGTTGTCGAGCAGCAGGCGTCCCACGGCGATCTGGCGAATGTCAGTGAGCCCCGTCGTCACGGGCAAGTGATCGAGCGGCGTGTTCTCCGGATGGAAGGCGAGCGGAATGAAGGTCTGGAATCCGCCAGTCTCATCCTGTAGTGCGCGCAGCTTCAGCAGATGATCGACGCGGTCTTCGTCGTTCTCAATGTGGCCATACAACATCGTCGCGTTTGACCGGAAGCCGAGCCGGTGCGCAGCGCGCGCGGTGGCCAGCCACTCGTCGCCATCGATCTTGTGATCGCAAATAATCGAGCGCACGCGCGCAGCAAAGATCTCCGCGCCGCCGCCCGGCATGGAGTCGACGCCGGCCTCGCGCAGCTTGATCAGCGTCTCCTCAATCGATAACTTCGCCCGGCGCGCCAGGTAAGCAATCTCCACCATCGTGAAGGCCTTGATGTGAACCTTCGGGAAGCGCTCTTTGAGCCCGCGAACGAGATCGAGAAAGAATTCAAACGGCAAGTCGGGATGCAGACCGCCGACGATGTGGAACTCGGTGACGGCTTCAGAGTAGCCGGAGGCCGCCGTCTGCCAGGCCTCGTCGAGCGCCATGGTGTAGCCGGCAACATCGCCCTTCTTCCGTCCGAAGGCGCAGAGTTTGCAGGCGGCGACGCAGACGTTCGTCGGATTGATGTGGCGATTCACGTTGAAATAGGTCACGTCGCCGTGCATGCGCTCGCGAACGTGGTTGGCGAGCCAGCCGACGGCGAGCACGTCGCGCGTCCCGTACAGCGTGAGTCCTTCCTCGGCGCTCAGCCGCTCCTGCGCCATCACCTTTGCGGCAATCGGCTCAAGCCGCGAGTCATAGGTGCGAAATGCGTGGCCCTCGGAATTACCCTGCGTCTGAACGCTCATACCTCGATGATACCGGACTCGTGGAAATCTGGCCGGGATCCAACAACAAGCCGCGTCCCGGGCCGTCGGCTAGTTGATGCAAATGGTTTATGAGACCGGTTCTAGCGCAGGCGCTCCGATTGCGGCCGTTTCCATCTGCGAGGCTTCGCGCGCTTGAACCGCGTCTCGCGTAATTGCGACCACCGTCATATCGTCCTGCTGTCCAAATTTCTTCGCCGCCTCCACAATCGCCGCAACTGGTTCCATTGCCACCTCGCGGCTGCGGTCGAAGCCAAATAACTCGCCCTTGGCATTCTGCGCTTCGACAATTCCATCGGAGTAAAACGTGAGACGGCTGCCGCGCGGCAACTCGAAATGCACCGTCTCATAGCGTGTGCCGGACTTGGCGCCGAGTGGCAGCGCTCCGGGAACCTCAACCTCTTTCCCGTCCAGATACGGCGGCAAATGCCCGGCATTGGCAATAATCACAGAGCCGTCGGCAAAGATGCGCGCTGCCTGCGCTGTCGAAAACCCTCCGGAGACGCGGCCCACGAGCCGCTGGTTCAGATTCGCCAGCAGCTCCGCCGGATCCGATGTGTACTCGGCCACCCCCCGAATCGCGCCCACCAGCACCGACACCAGCATCGCAGCCGGCATTCCCTTGCCAGCAACGTCGCCGATTACCAGCAAAAGCGAACCTTCCTGCGCGGGCAGAATCTGAAAGAAATCGCCGCCTACTTCCTGTGCGGGCTCGTAGGCGCTCTCGATTGCAAAACCCGGCACACGTTCGATCGGCTCGGGCAGCATAATCTGCTGCACCTCGCGCGCTGCCGCCATCTCCGTTTCAAAATACGCCTGCTGCTCAGCGATGCGCACGGTGCGCAGAACCAAGATCACCGCCAGGGAGAGCTCAAAAAGACATCCATCCAGACTGTTTACATTCACCGTGAACGGTCCAACCGTCCAGTTGAAGACAGCCTTCTGGAATCGAAATGCTGCGGCTCCCAACGCGGGAATCATACTGACCACGAAGATGCCGAGTTGCACGTAAATCGCCAAGCTTGACACCAGGGCGGGAACGAGCAGAATGCCCGCCTCCTGGTTTCCGCGCCTCCAATGCACAATCAGCAGGACCGGCAGAATTCCCGCGATCAGCGCCAGCTGCGGCGTCACGCTGGCCAGAACGCCAAGCGGCGATCCATTCCCGTTCGCTGTCTGCCACGATCCAAAGAAAATTCCGAAAGCAGAAAGCACCAGCGCGATCTGCAGCCAAAGCTTCGGCTTCATTCGCAGAAAGGCGACAAACATGAATGCTTCGAACACCAAGGCCGTCAGATTGAAGAATCCATTGATGTAAGCTGCCCACGAAGGCAGATTGTGGAAGAGCAGATAAAACTGAAAGGGCGCATGCAGCACTGAAAACAGGCAAAGCAGAAATATCCAGAGGTATTCGCGCTGCCGGCGTTGCGCCACAAACAGCGTGAGGGCAATGATTCCCAGCCCCATGCCTCCAAACTGAAAAAACCAGTCCAGCAGATTTTCACCGATCGTCGTCAGCCAGATGTGATCGCTGAGCGCGGTTTGCTGTCCGATGACGAGGTTGTACGGAAAATAACCTGGGTAAGAACTCACCCACTCGCTGCTCGAAACGTACATGCGCATGGCGATGACGACGGAGCCTGTCGCAATCGCCTCATCGGGAATTGGCTTTACGATCCGCGCAGCGAATGTAAATGGCCGGTAGGGCGTTACGTTACCGTCCTCAAACAGTTTTTTCCCGTTGACGTAAATGTCAAATGCGCTTGTGAGGTTGAACTCTTCAAGCGCGAGCCCGCTCTGGCTCGGCGCCACCTTCACGTGGAGGCGGTACCAGATCACATTCGGATGATTATTGGGAAAGTAATGTTTCAGCGAGAGATTCGTGTCGACAGCCGTCCACTGAGAGTCGTCAAAGTCCGCGCGGGCATAGGCGGGATCGTCGCCCGGCTTCACCAGCCAGGTCACTCCCAGCTCCGTCGGCTGCCGCAGTGTGGTTGCGTCAAAGGATTGCGCGCGAACCGGCTGGAGCGCCAGGAATACGCACAGGATCGCAAGCAGAATGGCAGCATATCCCGAGCCGCGCGTGCCGGTGTTTCGGCGAATCCCGGTGTAGCGGTGAATCCCGGCGTAGCGGCGAATCCCGGCGTAGCGGCGAATCCCGGCGTAGCGGCGAATCCCGGCGTAGCGGCGAATCCCGGCGTAGCGGCGAATCCCGGCGTAGCGGCGAATCCCGGCGTAGCGGCGAATCATGGATCGGCGAATCATAGAGTGGACACGACCTCCACGCCGTTTCTGTCCACCCTATCATTCCCCTACCACTTGTCGTTCTGCAATTGCGACTCCCAGGGTGTATCCACATCTACGAGCGGGTAGCGACGGGAGCCAATTTCTCTCAGGTCAAGGAGCGAGGAGCGACGCATACCGAGCGTACGCGAGCGACGAGCGACGCAGAGATGAGGGAAATTGGCCCCGTCCCTTCGGGTTGCGGCGCAAATTGGGCCATACGGCGTTGTCGGCCTCGACCTTGGAGTCACCAAAGCCTTCGGCCTCCGCCTTGTCTGGCCCAGTTTTCGCTCGCAACGCTGCTCACTTGTAGATGTGGATACACCCTGGCCGCAATCGTTACTGCGCGGGTGCCGCGGCGGGAGCCATTGCGCCGCCGCGCTTGGCGACGAATTGCATTGGTGGCCGGTCGCCGCCGCCGAACTGGCGCGTGAAGTTGATGGTGTCTCCGCTGGCGGTGCCCTTGTAGCTGATCGTCATGGAGTTGCCATTCATGCTCATCACCTGGTCAAAAGAGATATTGTCTCCGTCGACCTTGCCGTTCGCGATATCCGTGTCGCCGCGCGGCGTGGTGATCTTGCCGGTCACCGTGGAACCATCCACGTGAAGATCGAAGGTAAGGGTTTGCGTGCCATTGCGGCCCTGCACATCGGCAGTCCATTTGCCGTTAAAGTCGGCAGCGAACGCGGCGACGGAGCCGAGCGCGAGAAACAGAACGGCGAGTCCGAGTTTCTTCATCATTTTGAACGTCTCCCAACGATCGAATTCTTCCTGATACGTTGATTCTGGTGCGGCCAGAACAACGGGCGCACTCGTTCAAGAGGGACGATGCGAGCGGAGGTTAAGACCCCAGGACTAATTAGAATTAGCAAAACGACTACAAGGTTTGCATCGTTGTAAGTGCAAATGCAATGTAGTGGCGGTGATGCTTCAGGCAGAAACCTGCTCTCACTTCACCAGGTCGGCGCGATGGATCCGCTCGACTTGCTTGTCATAGCGGCCGAGAAGCGCATTCCAGCGGACGATGGCGATGTCCTGGAGCATGCGTATACCGTCTTTGAGATAGCTGATGCGGCTGCGCGCGTCATGCGCCCAGCTTACCGGCACTTCATCCACGCGATAGCCGCGCTTGAGGGCGATGAAGAGAATCTCCGGATCGAAGCCCCAGCGCTCGATGGTTTCGAGCTGGAAGATGGTCTGCGCGGCTGCGCGGGTGAAGGCTTTGAAGCCGCATTGCGTATCGGCAAAGGGCAATCCCATCACGGCGCGGGTGACGGCGTTGAAACATCGGCCTAAGAACTGGCGATAGAGAGGCTGGCGAATGGTCTGGCGCGTACTCTCAAGCCAGCGTGAGCCGATTGCGATATCGGCGCCGCCGGCAATGGCGGTGAAGAGGTCTTCCGCTTCTTCAATGGGAGCCGAAAGGTCGGCGTCGGTGAACATTACGATCTCGCCGAAAGACTGCAGCAATCCGCTGCGCACCGAATAGCCCTTGCCGCGATTGCCGGGGTTCTGCAGCAGGCGGACTTCAGGGGCATTGGCGGCGAAGTCCCGCACGATCTGCGCCGTGCGGTCTCGCGAGCCATCGTCAACCACCACCACTTCAGCAAACCACCCGCGCTGCCGCACGCACTCGACAACCGACTCGAGCGCCCCGGAGATCCGCGCCGCCTCGTTGAATGCAGGGATCACAATGCTGTATTGCGGATAGCTCATTTGGCCTGGGAATTACCAGAAATAACTCTACCTTAACCTGCTCTCATCTGCCCGAAGGTACGAGAGCCTTGAACACGGGCAACGCGGCGTGCAGCGCGCATGAACCGGTGCGCAAATGAGATCCCCGGCGCGCTCCATGGTCACCAAGAACGATGGCGATGGACGCCGAAAACCGAGCGGCCCAGCAGACCGATGAAGTCGGCAACTTGCTGATGTGCAAAGGATAAATTCCCACAGGGGACTTGCTTTTTCGGGCTTTCCCGGGGACAATCCGTTTATGCTGTCTGCGGAGGTTGTTGCGAAATGACGAAGGCTGACCTGGTGGAGAAGGTGACAGGCCTGGGCGATTTGACACGGCGCGACGGCGAAGTGATTGTCGAAACCATCTTCGGCAGCGTAATCGGAGCCCTCCAGAGCGGGGACAAGATCGAGATACGCGGCTTCGGCTCATTCCGCATTCGCCAGCGCAACCCCCGCATCGGGCGCAATCCAAAGACGGGCGCGCGGGTGGACGTGCCGGCAAAGAAGGTTCCTTATTTCAAGCCCTCGAAGGAGTTGCGCGACTTGGTGAACCCGGGTGAGGCCTCCAAAGCCGAATAATCCCAATTCTCTCTCCTGGAGTTTTAAGCTCCAAGAAAACCAAACCCTAAGAAGGTCAACCTCGATCGTGCCGGGTTGCTCTCATCGCGCTTCATGCCCTCGCGCGGATGCCGATGACACCCATCATGCGCCCGGCGTGCCCGCGCGAGCCGCGGTGCGAATAGAAGAGCTCGGGATGACACTGTGTGCAGCCGCCCACGATGCGGATGGCGCGCGGCGAAACTCCGGCTGCCAGCAGCTGCCGGCGATTCGCCTCGATGAGATCGACGTGAAGCTGCGGGCCGATGGACGAGTGACCCGGCGCGCGCTGGGTGAGAAAAAGCATGGGGTATTTGCTGCGCACCGGGTCAGATTCGTAGACCTCGCGGAAGAGCTCACGCGCGTAGATAAACTGCGACTCGAATGCGGAGAGAACTTCTTCGCCGACTGCATAACAGCACGCGCCGATTCCGGGGCCGATGGCGGCAACGAGGTCCGACGGACGGGAGCCAAAGGCGACTTGCATGCGGCCCACCCCGCTCTCCACGATGCGCTTCACAGTGCCACGCCAGCCGGCGTGGAAGGCAGCAACCGCGCGGCGCCTGCGATCGGCGACAAGGACGGGGATGCAGTCTGCTGCCTGGATTGCAAGCAAAAATCCTGACTCATCGGTCATCCAACCATCGCCCTTGCGAGCGCGATCTGGCTGCGCGTCCGCGGCGGTGGCCGCAGCGGTGGCCGCAACGGTAGCGTGGATCACCAGATTCGAGTGGAACTGGCGCAGCGAGAGAAGTGGTGTTGCCGCGCTGCCGCTCACTGCCTCGGCGAGCAGTTGGCGGTTGCGAAGGACAAGCTCGCGCTGGTCGGCGGCAGTGAGCCCAAGATTCAGCTCGCCGGGTGCGTCGTCTGCGCAATAGGCACGCGACACCCCACCCATACGGGTGCTGAAGCCGCTCCACAGCCAGGGAAACTTCCACCCGGGAACTGGAAACCATGCGACACCGTTCGCGGCACGCAGTGGAACGGGAGCAGCAGAGATGAGTTCCTCGTGGGAGGCGCGATCGAAGTGAGCGGAATCAGCTGGGCGAGTAGGGCGGAACCCACCAGCGGCCCGTGCACTGCGCGGGGTGCGCGTGAGGCCAGCGGCCGCAAAATCGGCATCTTTTTTCGGGTGGGCATTCGGGAATCGGTGAGGAGCGCGCGGCATCGCTCACTCGATTTTAGTGGCAGTTGCGGCTGCGAATCTGCCACTCGCCGAAGCGGAAATCGGATGCGTAAATACTTGGAGACATGGGCCTACCTTCCGGTAGGCCCGCTCGAGAGGCGATTTTTGGGAGGGAAACCAGGGGGGATTTCGGGAAGAGGTTCCGAAGAACCCTCAAGAGAGAGTTGTCTTGCTTTGGAAGGACGTCTTGGAGAAGCCTCTGCTAGTTATTTGTTCAGATGCACGGCTTTCACAAAGGTTGCCACCTTAAATTCGAGGCCGCGGAGCGTAAGCCCAATCTAAGACCACTTTGGCTCCGAAAATGTCATTTTCTCACATCAGATCCTATAAGTGACTGATAATAAACGCCGATATTCGTTTCATAATGCGGTAACTAATGTTCGCATGTCTCAAATTGCTTCGATAATGCCAGAGGATTCCAATCAAGCTCATCCTGTTTCGTCACTCTTTGCTACTTCTTGGGCTCCTCATCCTGCTGCACCTGCGGACCTTCGCCCGGGAACGGCCAGTTGGTGTCGACCAGGATCTCCTTTTCGCGCTGCTCCTTCGGTGCGCGGTCGATGCTCAGATTTTCGATGAAGTGCACCCCGGATTTACCCGCGGTCACGATGTCGAGATCGCCGTCGCCGTCCATGTCCTGCACGACGAACTGCGTTCCCGCCCCGGCAGTGCCGTTCACGCTGATTGGGTAGCGCGTGAAGGTCGCCGTCTTGCGATCGATCTTGTAGTAGTAGATAACCAACGGATCGTAGGAGCCGGGGTCGTTGCCGTTGTGGCCGCGGTAGCGCTTGCCGGTGATGAGCTCGGACTGACCGTCACCGTCGATGTCGATCAGCCGCAGCGCGTGGATCTGTGAGTAGGACTCGTCGATGGTGTGCTTGATCCAACTGCGTGCGCCCCGTCGATCCGTCTTCTGCTCCAGCCAATAGAGGCCATAGCTGTGGCCGTGACCGTAGATGATGTCGGTCTTGCCGTCGCCGTTCACGTCGTAGCCGATGATGGGGAAGCCGGCGTCGCCCATCTGCCAGTCGGGGTGCCACTCCCACTTGTCGGCGTTGGCGTCGATCTGGCGGAGCCAGCCGCTGGGCGTGAGGATGTCCATCTTGCCATCGCCGTCGACGTCGGCAACTCCAGTGCCATGACCATCTTGCTCTCGCGTGCCCACGTGATGCACCTTCGGCTGCGGGCCGGAGAAGTCGATCCACAGAATGCCGGAGTGGTTGTAGTGGGCGAAGATGAGGTCGGGTTTGCCGTCTCCGTTGATGTCCGCGATCGCGCCGCCCTCGGTGTCGTAGCTGTCGGTGATGAAGTGCTTCTTCCACTCGCCGCCGAGCTTGCCGGGATTCTCCCACCAGAAGATGCCGTTGGTCATCCAGCCGGCGGTCACAACGTCTTTAAGACCATCATGATTGACGTCGATGGCCCACTCGCCGCAGTCGGAGACGAACTCGCCGCGAACGCCGGCCTCGCGATATTGATGGCGCTTCCACTCGCCGCCGTTGGGGCCGGGATTCTCGTACCAGTACGCGCCGGAGAGGATGTCGGGAAGGCCGTCGCCGTTCATGTCGAGCGTGGTCACGCCTTCGGAGTGATCGGTGCCAAGGCGATGCGCGGTGAACACGACTTGCGGAACGCCGAACGGACCTGGACCAGGCTTGGTAAGCCGCTCAGAATCATTTACTTGCTGGCGTGGACTCGGAGCCTGCGGGCTGGGATTTGGGGCCTGAGCAGACGCGACGGCAGGGCCGGCAACGAGGGCAGACAGAGCGAGAGCGGCAACGAGACTTTGGGCCACGGAGAGGATAAGGCGCGAGGTTGGCAAGGGAGTTCCTCCGCCCGGTATTGTCGCTGGTGAGGGGGAGAAGAGGCAAAAAAAACGCGCGGGAACGGGCGCGACGGGAGCCTTGGGGTGGGGATAGATGCACACGTGAAATGTTCGCTCAGCATTGCACAAAAAGAGCGAAATGTTCGCTGGGGACTTCACAAATAGGGGGTGAATGTTCGTATAGAATTTCGCATTTTTTCGAGACAATGCGCGGGAAATTTCACGAACGAGCGACACTGAACGCGGCAAATTGCGCGAAATTGCCTACCCAGTCTGCATAGAATTGCGCGAAAGGAGCGTAGTTAGGCCCTTAAAGCGTGTATTTAGCGCGTTTTAAGCGCAAAATTGCGCGATTTAGCATGAAATTGCGTGTCTTTTTGTGACTGTGGGTGGGGCGGAGTCGGCGAGTCAGCGAGTCGGCCAGGTGGCGAGGAGCCGATCCATTTTCGCGGGGCCGGTGGAGCGTTTCACGGTCATTTCTTGGCGCGGGCCCACCCGCCCTTCCAACGGCGCTTAGCCTCACAGAAGCTGATGTGAGGCTGCGTGCCGTTTTCTTTCCCGCTCGCTTGATGCCACGGGATCAGTTATGCGGATTTCTGGGATTGTGCGGCGATCGTGACGTGTCGCTCACGCCGGTCAAAGGGCATTCAGTCGGGAGGCCCTTTGGAAGAGCGTCAGCAGGTCAGGCCGTCAGGACGGCTATTGTGGGGCTGGTGGCCGGGCGCCTCGGATGACGAGCCAGAGCATGAACGCGATCTCACCAATCACGGCGGGCTGGGAGTACGTGTTGACCTTGCCGAGATATTGCGGCAGCAGGATACCGGTAAGGCTGATGACGACCCAGGCGAGGCCGGCGAGGGCCAGCCAAGCGCCAAGGAAGCGCGGGATGAATCGCGACCGGTAGACGAGCAGCGCGAGCGGAAAGAGCCACAGCCCCCAGAAGACTTCGGCGAAGAGGAGCCCGTAGTGATGGAGATTGAGGAAGAGCATGGCCAGCGCTTCGCGCTGGGGGCCGGCAATGGCGGAAAGGAAATCGGGGCTACGCGCCAGCGTGAGGACAGCGACGGAGTTGAGCTCATTCACGAAGGCGATGGGGACCGAGACCACAATCAAAATGACCATGAGCACGGATTGGCGGCGGTCGACCGCTTCCAGCAGGTGATATAGAGCCATGGCGACGAAGATGAAGCCGGCCATTCCGATAAGTTGGGCGGCGATGCCGAGACGAAAGAGCGTCTCGTGGGCGGCGATGTTGTTCACGGTCGCTGCCGGGTTCGAAAGGTCGATCAGCTTGCCGGGAACATAGCCCATGCCGAAAAAGCCCGCCAGGGACGTGAGCAGACAGAGCAATCCTGCGAATCTGCCGGGGTTTCTGATTGAAGGCATGTATTGAGATACGGCGCGGGGTGGCTGGGAAGTTCCGGGGTTGCTTGTGCGGGGGCTACCTTGATAGGAATGTGCGCCGAGGATGGGAAGTTCCCTGCATTGGGAAAGGTTTTGGGAAAAGCGCGGTCCAGTGGTGCCGGCCGTCGATCCCAAAGACCGCGGTTTAATTTCACCACCTCGAACAGGGATCTCTCTGCGGGGAACCAGTGCTCACGGAGGCTCAGGGAACCCGGCGAGCGATAGATATCGAATCAGAAATCTTCCGCGGTCCCGCGGACGCAATCCCGGATTGAGTCCGGGCCTAGCGCGGCCATCAGCGTATCTCGGACGCGAGGGTCGCAGAATACCCTCCCTTTGGCGGCTATGTTCATTAGTCGGAAAAAACCTGTTCCCATACCTCAGAAACTCTTTCCCCCACCTCAACGCGGCTGAGATAGTTGCGCATGAGTCTTTGGGGCTCCGGGATAAAACGTAATTTCTCATTGCTGCCATATGGAGCATTCGGGCAATCACAGAGTATCTTTCCGGGCTCTTCCAGTATGCGTAATACCTCGCTCTTACGAGAAGGAGCGAGTGCTGAAGCTGCCGGTCCTTCAACTTGCCCCAATTGCACTTCCAAAAGGTCGCGAACTTTCTTTTGGACCGCATCATTAAATCCCGGTTTTCCGGACGCTTCCCGGAAACGATCCAAGAATGGTTGGTTCCCGCTGGCGTCTCGCTCAGAATCCATGTAGATCGTTACGAGGCGCTTGTAGTAATTCCTGGCCTTGATGTTTCGAACGATTTCCTTGCCAGCATCATTGGTCCATTCTTCAATCAGGTCTAAGATGTCACGTGTCGTCACCACCCGAGGCTCCGAAGCGAGTCCTAAGCGGTCCTCTAGGGCCTTACTGAAACTTGCCTTGGTACCTTTCGCGCTCGCCCTCTTTGATCCTTCGACGGGGATGAACCTGATCGCCTGTTTCATCATCGCGCGCACTGAGCGAGATATGCGGTGCCAATAGAGGGCCTGGTACAACAGATATCTCGCGAATGAAAGTGACTCGGCTGCCGATTGCCCCTTCTCATATACGCCAATGGTCAGAACACATTGTCGAGATTTTTCCCGATGGATTACTACTGTGAGGCTTCGTACGAGGCGGTCTACGTCAATGAGATCGCCATAGGTGAGTCCTGCGTTGCGACTGTCTCGAATCAGATAATCCAGCTTGTCAACGTCGACTGGACCATCGATTATTGAGGCGAGCATGGTGTCCTTTAGGTCGGCATCTGGGAACAGCTGACCGTCGCGTCGCCGCACTGTCAAAATTTCCTTAACACGATCAACGGGGACGTCCCATCCCCATTGCTTGTTTTCGATTATTTCGCAGATAGTGTGCCCATGTACGTCTCGCGTGGGGTTGTCCAGCCATGTATTTGTGTATTTCTCATGCTTAACATTTCTGTCAATCTCTTCCAGTTCGTGTGCCAAGGGGAATTGGCCTAAGTCGTGCACCAAGCTTGCCACCATAACAGCTCGCAGATCCTCATCTGTCACGAGCTGACGAAACAACGGATTGTGCGCATCGTGGTATAGAGCCTGCAAGTACGAACGGCAATGCTTGAATGCGCCGAGCGAGTGTTCGAGGCGTGTATGGCTGACTCCGGGGTACACGGTGTTTAGAAGCCCTAGCTGAAGCACCGACCCCAGTCGCGAGAAGCATGGATGCTCTACGATCGCCTTCACCCTGGTACTGAATACGGCGGGTGACCCGACAGCGATTTGGACGCGATCGCCAAAAAATGAGTTCAACTCGACGACCTTCTCACCGCATTGTCGGTTGTAAACGAGTTCTTCGAGGTCAGAGAGCACCTGTGCAAAGGTCGTGTACTTAATCGTACTAAAGTCCTTGGCATCAAAATTTAGCCAGGTTTCTCGAAAGATCGAAGGTGTCTCCTTATTCTGTGTTTGCATCATTCGAGCACGATCCGTGTCATCTTTTGCTTGGTTATATCCATCAAGCATGCGGCAGGCCATCAAATGGAGATATACAAATGCGTAATCGTATTGGACCGCGTCTGGAAAATGGCTATCAATTGCGGCGAGCATCTCCAGAACAGTTTTGCCAAATGCATAAATATCCCACGCATATTTGAATTGAGCCGGGTTCAGCCTTCTGCGCACGCGATTTTCGCTCGACATGTGCTGATACTCCGTCCGGAGATCTGGGTGCGCGTAAAACAGCGTGAAGCCGGCTACAACTTCCTCGCCTTGCTGGACCTTCCTCTTGGCAAAGCCAAGGTCGCTAAGGACAGCCTTTCCCTCGAAATCAATAAGGATGTTGGCTGGTTTTACATCAAAGTGGATAGTTTCGTTGCGGTGCAGGAATTTAAGGGCATCGGCTATTGAAAGGAGCGTTCTTGCGAGCCATGCCGTGATACTTGATAGGACGTCGGATGTTGCGGCCGCGCTAAGTTGGTCGTCGATGCATTTGCGAAGATTTCGAACGCCTTCGACATAATCCATTATGAAATATGGATATGGAAGCTTGTAGCCGTCTGTCGGCACTGCGGAAAGATGGTAGACCCGAATAACGTGGTCGTGACGAAGTTTCTTCAGGTGGTCGGCTTCGTTTCTAACCGAATCGACAAGCTCTTCCTGACGCGGACGAGGTAACTTCAGGGCTCTGTCCGTTTGTAGGTGTTCGTCAGTTACTCTGATGACGATGCCTGCGCCGCCGCGTCCCAGAGGTCTTCCAATTGAATAAGCGCCTTCGAGCTCTTTTCTGATGGCCTCAATTACATTCTTGAGCACGGGAAGTTCCAATTCAAACTGCATTGGGTTCCCATCCTCGTTCTCGTATATCTCCTTTATATCGTTCCAGAACTTGGTACAGTCCATGTTAGGCATGGAGCCCCACTTTCTTACGGCAATTTGAGGGGAGTCGGTGCGAGTATACAACGATTGCTAACTAGATTGTGTGGGAGATTGCACATTACCACGGACCGAAAAGCAACCGCAGATCCCCATTCGGCTTCGCTCGGGGCAGGCTTTCGGCTTCGCTCAGGGTGGCAGGCGCACGAAAAGCAACCGCAGATCCTTCGGCTTCGCTTACCCCATGTTCTCTAAACGAACATGGGGCCCCGAGTCACCCTCCGCTCAGGATGACGGTTTGGTGAGTGGGGGTTTGCGGTATCCCACCCTTTCCGCAGAAGAACGCGGAATGGATGGGGCACCCTTTTTTCGTGCTGGGTTGGGGAGCGCGGCTCAAGCCGCGTGGATGAGTTCGAGAAAAATGGGGATGGTGAATGTACGGGCTGAAGCCCGTACCCTTCAGGCGCGGCTTCGTCGCGCTATAGCCATTGCGCGCTGACATGGACCGAAAAGCAACCGCAGGTCCTTCGGCTGCGGTCGTCCGGCAACGCGGACGACCTTCGCTCAGGATGACAACTATATCGTAAATAAATATAAACAAGCAAGATATACTTTTGCTATTATCTATACAAGTCCTGCACAGATACGCAGCCTCAAGGACTTGCGAGAAAAATCTACACGGAATCTGCACAGGGCGAGTCAAACGATAGAGGCGAGTATGGCATTCGTCACGGACAAATCGGAACTCAAGCCGGGGTTGGTTCTCTTCCGGCGTGGCGACGTGGAGCATCGGATGTGGTATTGCCGCATGAAGATGCCCAAGGCCGACCGCTACAAGACGGTTTCGCTCAAGACGACCGACATCGATGTGGCGCGGGACCGCGCCTTCGACCATGATGCAGACATCCGGTTCCGCTTGAAGCACGACGTCCCTGTGTTCAACCATCCCTTTCGCGAGGTGGGGAAAGAGTATCTCCTGACGCAGGAGGCGCGGGCGAAACGCGGAGAGATCAGCGCCGCGCGGCCCAAGAAACTCCGTGCCGTCATCGAAGGCACTTTAGACAGGTATGCAGGTTCAACACAGGTACATCT